>UMAX01055755.1_pt1 | contig 33081 bp, 33 predicted proteins | sample 1963821 | NCBI WGS metagenome assembly UMAX01 (sample SAMEA4835927, study PRJEB28245) | human gut metagenome | biome: gut microbiome; material: fecal sample | place: Denmark | collected 2008 | reverse complement strand
CCAGCCTCTTTTGCTTTGAGGAGTATGGAAAAGATAGGAAGATATCAGAACAGAAGGCCCCAGGCCAGGAAGCCCAGGCAGGCTACCAGACCCACGAACAGCAGGATCACCACCAGGTAGCCCATGATGTCACGGGCAGACAGCTTGGCGATACCCAGAGCGGGCAGCGCCCAGAAGGGCTGGATCATGTTGGTCCACTGGTCGCCCCAAGCGATGGCCATAGCGGTACGGCCGGCGCCGATGCCCAGCTCTGCACCGGCGGGCATCATGATGGGACCCTGCACGGCCCACTGGCCTCCGCCGGAGGGAACGAAGAAGTTCACGATACCGGCTGCCAGGAAGGACAGCATGGGGAAGGTGACGTTGTTGGAGATGTTCACGAAGAACTGGGAGATGACGCCTGCCAGAGACACACCGGCCTCATTCTGCACCACCATCATACCCATGATACCGGCATAGAAGGGGAACTGCAGCAGCACACCGGAGGCGCTGCCGGCGGCTTCCGCCACAGCGTCCACATAGCGGCGCAGGTCGCCGTGGAGCAGGATACCGAGGAACATGAAGATCATGTTCACGATGTTCAGGCCCAGCGTAAAGCCGTTGGTGATGAAGTAGTAGATGATATACACCAGAAAGGCCAGGCACAGGATGCCCCACAGGATTTTGGAATGCTCCAGCTTCTCAGCGGGGGTGTTGATCTCGTAGGTCTTATCCTCGTCCTCCACCAGCAGGGTGGGATCGATGGTGACGGCACGCTCCCGGTCAGGGTGCATGGCGTAGTTGATGAAGGGCATGGCCAGCAGCACCACGGCGCACATGATGATGTTCATGGGGTGGAAGATGGTCTCGGTGATGGCGGCCTGATAGGTGACCTCACCGAACTTGGCGCCGGTGACCAGCGTCAGGGGAATGGATCCGGAGAGCCCGGCGTGCCAGATGACGAAGCCGGAATAGGCAGAGGCGATCAGCAAGGGATAGTCCACGGTGGGGACCCGCTTGGCCACCTCCTTGGCCAGCAGCGCACCGGCCACCAGGCCGAAGCCCCAGTTGAGCCAGCAGCACACGGTGGAGACCATGGTGGTGATGACGATGGCCTGCATATTATTGTGGCACAGACCAGCGGCCTTCCGCAGCACCTTCTTACAGGGCTTGGCGGAAGCCATGGCGGAACCCAGCACCAGCACCAGAGCCATCTGCATGGAAAAGGCCAGCAGACCCCAGAAGCCGTCGGAATTGCCCCATGCAGCCAGCACCTTGATGGGACCCATGCCGGTGGCGAACATGGCTGCCACATAGACCACGAAGGTCAGGATGACGGCAAACAGGAATGCATCCGGCAGCCAGCGGTTCACAACACGCACGCAAGCGTTAGTGAATCTTTTGAACATACTTTTTCTCCTTACATCTTGAATGCCGCCCGTGGCGGAACAACACACACATCGGGTGTTGATATTATTCTATCTCTGTAATAAAAAAATTGCAACCGTAAAGTTGACTAAAGTTTAACAATCAAAAAACTTATCTCGTCGTATATATTAACTATTATTTAACAAAGTTCGTCCGTTTATACTGCTTGTAGTCCTGTATTGTAGAATGATTCTGCAGACTTTTTCGTGGAAACTGCGCAGGGCAGCGGAGTGTCTGTCAGGTCATGTGGACAAATAGTACAATTTGACAGTTTTTTCAGGTGTGATACAAAATCCTCACGGAGCGGAGGTACTTCGGCAGGCAGGGTGCGAAAATTTTCTCACGATGGTTTTTTCCAGCCCTTCGGGGATAAAAAGGGCACCGGGTGATCTGAACTGCACCCCATTTGTTGGACAGTATACAATTACATTTTATATAATTATTCTAACCATCACACATCCGGCGAACACGGCATAGAGCGCAAGACCCCACACGCCACACACCACACATACGCGTCCCGTGCGGTAAAAGAGGGATTGCCACCGGAAATGCTGCAAAAAATACTCGGACACGCCGATTATTCCACCACCGCAAACATATATACGCACATGCTCCTGATCATCTTTTTAATGCCTGTTGCCGGAATATGTTTTCTTTGTATTGTTCGGCTCCGGCTGAAATACCCCGAAGGGCGATTTCTGCTGGCCGCTAACAGTATCTGTCTTCCTATTGGTTACCAAACCATTGCCTGTTCGCAAATGAGAAGATTTCCCACAAATAGAGCTTGACAGCTGAATGGTGGAGCGGTATAATTCCTAACATCATTAGCAATCGAGGCGACTATATGTATTACGAAACGCTTGCGGATGAACTTCTGCATATCCGCGCAAATCTACTTCGCGTACCCGCGCATCAAAAGTTGTCAAATATGCTTCGCGGGGAGTTGTTTGTTCTCAACTACCTGCACGACCATGACACCATCGTCCACCCGAAAGATCTCAGCGAGAATCTGTCTGTCAGTACAGCAAGAATCGCAAGCCTGCTTAAGCACATGGAGGAAAAGAATTTAATCGTTCGGGAGCCGGACTCAGAAGATTCCAGACAAATCATTGTACATCTGACATCAGATGGGGAACATGTCATCCAAAAATGCAAAGAGGAAGTTTTGTACTATCTTGCAAGGACATTGGAAATCCTCGGTCCGGATGATGCGCGGGAATATATCAGAATCCAGAAAAAGATTTATTGCAACTACATCGAAAAATAAGAGAAAAAGCTATGGCACAGGCCATAGTTTTTCTCAGCCTAAATAGCTAACAATATTAGTAAACAGAGGTGCGATATGAAAAGCAAAGAAGACGTTCAAACCATCATTAGACGCGCTCCCATTTCCAGAGCGTTCAACATTGCCCACACTTCCACCGCAAATACAACGGTCGGTCGGGCTTTTGCCCTCGTACTCATTCTGTCGGGTGCAGCCTGCATCCTGATGACTCAAAAGGTTTACCACGCACTTCCGTTTATCCTGGGGATCGGCATGATGGTAATTGGCACGACTCATACGATTTGCGGGCTTTGGGCAAAGGAATATCAGAGTAAGGAAACGAAGCTGACCGCAAACGGAATCGTATATGTTGCTTTGGGACTGGTGATCCTGGCCCATCACGCGGACGCAGACTCCGTAATCAGCAGTATTTGGGGTGTGCTTGGCCTGATGAAGGGCTCTGAGGCGCTGAATGGAGCCCTGTTCCACGCCTCCAGAAAGGAACCCTTTGCGGCCTTAGGAATCCAGGCGATCATAGAATTGGCGCTGGGATTTTTGCTTTTGATCGACCCCTCCGCAGTTCAGCATCACGTATTGCTGTTAGGCCTGGAACTGGTGGCAGTGGGCTGGCAGACCCTGCGGGAATCAAAACAGTCAGAGCAAAAAGAATCACATCAAGCGGCAGACGGGAAAGGAGTCATTCGTGAATCATTCTGAAATCAGTGTGTGGGATTTGGTAATCATTGCTGTATATTTGATCACAATGATCAGTATCGGCGTCTATTCCATCAAGCGCGTCAAGAACAGAGGAGACTACTATGTTGCCGGCCGGTCCTTCGGCCCCATGGTACTCATGGCTACCGTATGCGCCACCATCATTGGCGGCAGCGGCCTGATGGGGCGCGCAGGCGTCGCTTATTCCAGCGGCTTCAAAGCCATCATCACGGCAGTGCCGTATCTCCTGGGGATGCTGATCTTTTCCTGGATAGCCGGCAGAATTTCCGACATCGGCATGAAGTACAATATCACGTCCATTCCGGAACTCTTTGAAATGCGCTTCGGCAAAACCGCCAAGCTACTCCTGTCCATGATGATTGCCTTCACCATGATGGGCACGGTGGCGTCCCAGGTGACGGCCACGGCCACCATCGTGAAGATGCTTGGCGGGCAGATCGGCCTGTCCTATGAGATCGGCGCCCTGATCGCCTGCGTGGTATTTATGCTCTATACGGCGACCTCCGGCCTGTACGGTGTGGTCTATACCGATGTGCTGCAATTCTATATTCTGATTTTGTTTGTCTATATTCTGATTCCGGTGGCGTCGCTTCTGAATATAGGCGGGTTCTCCAACTTTACCGCCAATTTGGATCCCGGCCTGGTTCAGCCGTATGTCAACGGCAGCATTCTGGGCGATATCGTAACTTATCTGGTCTTTACCATGGCAGGCGCGGAGATGTGGCAGCGGGCCTTTGCGGCGAAGGACCGCAAATCCGCAAAGAAGGGCATGTTCCTTGGCACAGCTGTCTACGGCGTCACGATTTTCCTGGTGTTCTTCATGGGCATCATTGCGCACCAGATCATTGGCGATGATGTTCTGGCCCAGTATGGCTCAACAGATGCCGTGATCCCCGCGTTGGCCATCAAGGTGCTGCCCATCGGCCTGACGGGTATCGCGTTGGCCGGCATGCTCTCCGTCATCATGTCTACTGCGGACAGCTACCTGCTGGTTTCCGTACAAACCTGCGTCAGCGATATTGGCAAAACGATCTCTCCAGGGATGAGTGAAAAAACAGAGCTACGGCTGTCCCGGATCTTTGCCGTGATCCTGCCCATTGGTGCCCTGGTGATCGCCCTTTATATCAAGAACGCCTACGCCACCTTGATGTTTGCCTGGTGCTTCTATGCCGCAGCAGCAGGTATTCCGGCCTTTGCCGCTCTGTTCTGGAAGAAAGCTACGAAGCAGGGAATCATCGTGGCAATGGTCAGTGGATTTACAGTTTGCATTGCATGGAAACTGCTGGGACAACCCTTTGGCCTGGGTGCAGCTGTGCCGGGCACCATCGCCTGCGCCATCGCACTGGTCACGGTGAGTCTTGCCACGTTTCAAAAGCACCCAGCACCGTTCCTGAGCGCCTCGGAGGATGTCCCCGCCGCCGAGTAATCATATCCGTTTGTTTCAACATGATATCTGAGATCAGCCAAATGCCCCGGCAGCTATTGCGAAGCACAATAGCTGCCGGGGCGTGTTCTATTTGTTCAGTTATGAATGTGGGATTACACTGGATTGTACGGAACCTCAGCAGCCTGCTGATGTGCTGCTTGAACCTCCTTGCAGGAACTCTGAAAACAGTGTTTGGCAATTTGAATAAAGTGCTTTAGAAGCGCATCACCAGGAAAAGGCTTGTAATAGATTCCGAAGGACAACCTGGGAGAATCTGCGAGCGCAACTGTTTTCAATTGGTGATTTGCCGGAAGCATAACTTCCGGCAGAATCGCCAGACCGAACCCCGCCTCCGCCAAAACAATGGCAGCCTCAACGGACTCGCAGAAGTGTATATCCGCCGGGGCTTTGCCTTCCGCAAGTTTCCACTGCAGTCTTGATATTTCAGGGTCTATGGCAATAGGATTACAAAAAATCAGCTTTTTGCCCTCAAGCTCCTGCATGGTAATCTTTTCGCAGCTATCCGGGAAATACGCTTCACGACAGGCACATACGAGGCTGCTGTTCTGCAGTTCTTGAAAAAATAATCCGGCTTCTATATCCGCCCCCTCCCGCATACCAAGAACAGCATTCGCCGTTTCTGTTTCCAGTAAACGAAACAGCTGTTCGTGGGGTACAACATGGAGCTGAGGATGGACATTTGGGTGTTGAAGCAAAAGCTCATGCAGGACCTCTGTCAGCAGAGCCAACTGCGTATAGCTGTTGCATCCAATGGAGAGTGTTTCTACTGGATATTCTTTAGGGTTACTGAACCGGACCTTCGCCTGTCCCGCAATGGCGACGATATTTTTCGCGTCCGTGATAAAGGACTGGCCTTCCGGTGTGATTTCGACCAGCCTTGTGGAACGGTGGAAGAGCTTTACATTTAATTCGCTCTCCAGCGATTTGATTTGGTGCGTAATTGCAGGCTGGGAAATGTTCATCTGCTCTGCGGCACGGGCAAAACTCAGGGAATTTGCAACAGCTAAAAAGCAACTGAGTTGGAAGATGTTCATGTACTTACCTCTTTGATGCAAAATTCAATAGCAGCTGATTAAAGCATAGCAGTACACGCATATGATTTCAAGCTAAATGATAAATATTTTTTATTGATAATGATAAAAACAAAGAAATAAATTAGCACTCTCGCATTGACAGTGCTAATTAAGGTGATATAATCAGAGCATAAACAAAAACCGCCTTGACAACAAGGCAACCATTGAAAGGGGATTTTATCATGTTACTGCCTTATACCATTGCAAAGACCATGTTTGAAGAAGTTTTCGATTCCGCCTTCAGTAACCACAACTTGGGTGGCATGATGAGTACGGATATCAAAGAAAACGATCAGGGCTATGAGTTGATCATTGACTTGCCCAGCGTTTCAAAGGAGAATCTCTCTGCAGAACTGAAAGACGGGTACCTCTGCATCAGCGCAGTCGTTGGGGAGAACAGCCAGGACAACACCCAAAGTGAGAAATATCTGCGGAGAGAGCGGTTTGTTGGTTCCTGCCGCAGAAGTTTCTACGTTGGCGATAAGGTAAAGCAGGAGGACATTCGCGCCAGATTTGAAAACGGCTCCCTCCATCTGTTCGTTCCCAAGCAGCCGCAGGTTGTACAGTTGGAATCAAAGAACCTGATTGCTATTGAAGGCTGAACAAATCTTAAACTCATGACTCAAGAGGCGGTGCTTCCGGATCGCGGTGGCACCGCCTCTATAACTATTTTTTTGATTTCTGTTACAGTATTGGTCAAAGAATCTCTCTTATAACATGCTCCAGTAGTTTGGATAACCCCCAAGATGCGTGGTACCCAGTCTTTCTCTGGGCACCACGCATTAATGGGGACAAGGGCTCCCTTCCATGACATGTTGTATTCCAAATTCACCAGAATTTTTTCTTCTTCATCACCCAGAGGCAAATCAAGACTACAAGAACACTGATACCGATGACTGCCGGGTAGCCGTATTTCCATGTCAACTCCGGCATATTGGTAAAGTTCATGCCATACCAGCCTGCCACCAGGGACAGGGGCAGAAAAATTGTCGTGACGATGGTAAGTATCTTCATGATGTTATTCTGCCGAATATCGATTTCCGCCTGAAACAGTTCCCGCACCTGCAGGCCATATTCCCGCAGCATTTGCGCCTCATCCTTCAGGCGGCTGATACGTTTCTCCACCATATGAAACAGGCGAAGTTCATGCTCATCGAAATACTCATTTTCATTTTCCTGAAATTCACAGACCATATCATCCAGCTGCGTATAGTACCGTATCCAGTTGGATATTTCTTTTCGTATTGCCGTCATTTGGGGGTTGAATCCTTCCAACTGGCCTGCCAGAACCTGATCTTCAAGCTGATTCAGCTTATCCTCTAACTCTTGCAAGTGGTGCATATCCTTGGCGATGATCAGCTCCAGGAACGTATAAAAGAAACTGCCTGGGCTCTTTTCCATCTGGGGATTCTCCTGGATCAGTCTCTGGATCATGGCATGGGCCACACCCGCATCGTCGCACAAAACCACATGGCTGGGTGTCATCAGATAGCCGAAGGCGATGGGGGCCTTTTCTTTCGTATGCCGTGGGGTCACAATAGTCCCGCACAGATAATTCCGGTGGGGTTCAGCCTTACATACGCGGGCATCCCTCGCTGTAGGCGTATGGCGGAGAACCTGCTCTAGTCCCGGGAGTTGGAGATTCTGGTCCAGCTCCTCCGAGGACAGCAGTGTAAGGACGCAGGTATCTGGCTCCGGCTTTCCAGACAGCGGCGTCAGGTTAGAACCTATCCTATATTGATACATAAGCGGCCTCCTGAATCGCTTCTTTTTCAGTGCCATTGTACCACTATCTGCACAAAGCGCAAGCCGCCTGCGGTTTCATCGTAAAAAGCATTTTTAATGGTTCTACACAGTGCAATCGGGGTATAACCGACATCATTTTCTTGACTGATTCGTAGGCGAGCGCTGAAAGTGCTGAAGCATTCCTTGCAGCCCCAGCATTGCTGATGCCTGACGGCCGAGAAATCGTATCATATGTGAACGAACTTTTGTATTTCTGTTAACATTAGCACTCTCCTATTGACAGTGCTAACGCAAGAGACTATAACAGAGTCGTTCCAAGCGGGAGGGCAAAACAGCCCCCTCACACAGGGCATTTCAGTAAGGATTATGAATGGAGGAATGACTTATGATGCCCAGTATTTTTGGTGAGAACCTGTTTGATGAATTATTTGATGACGACTTTCCTATGATCCCGATGCGTTCTATTCGGAATCCGCTGTATGGGAAGAACGCCAAAAACCTGATGAAGACCGATGTGCGGGAAACCGACGATACCTACGAGTTGGATGTTGATCTTCCCGGCTTCAAGAAGGATGAAGTTCAGCTTGACCTGAAAGATGGCTACCTGACCATCAGCGCCGCCAAGGGATTGGACAAAGACCAGGAAGATAAGAAGGGCAAGTACATCCGTCAGGAGCGGTACGCCGGTGCCTGCAGCCGTAGCTTCTTTGTGGGCGAGGGAATTGAGCCCCGGGATGTGTCTGCCAAGTTTGAGGATGGTATTCTGAGAGTCTCTCTTCCCAAGCAGGTCAAGAAAGAACTGCCCAGGACTTCCACGATTGCGATTGAATAAAAGGTAAGGTTGGCTTAGAACGGAGGCATGCATGATGAGTCGGACAACTTCCCGTGTGTTGTGGGTCATTGCCGGTGTGCTACTTGCGATTGCGGGTATCGCCTGCCTGAGAAATCCGGGCGCTGCATTCACAAGCATGACGGTGATCCTTGGCGTTGCGATGCTGTTCTCGGGCATCGTGGATATTGTGATCTTCGCCACTGCTCATAATTATATGGCCGGGTCAGGATGGTTCCTGCTGGACGGAATTCTGACGGTGCTGCTGTCTCTGTTCGTCCTTGGCAATGGATGGTTTACGGCGCTTACCCTGCCGTTCATTTTTGGAATGTGGCTGATTTTCTCCGGCATAACCAAATTCGTGAACTCCTTTGACCTGCAACGTCTTGGAGTACGCGGCTGGGGCTGGTTCACTGCGATTGGCGTTCTGCTTGCATGTGCTGGTTTCTTCTCATTCCTGTCACCCATTGCCAGCCTTGTGGCCATGACTACTGTTGTAGGTGTGTTCCTGATTCTGCAAGGGATTGCATCCATTTTGCGTGGATGCTTTTCGGGGCGCCTTTGGAATTGACAGCAACATCATGTAATTCAAAATATAACTGCGTGTTCAAGTGAATGTAAACGGACGTGGTTTAGTAGTTACTACTGAACCACGTCCGTTTTATGTTTGAGCAAATCTTTTTGAATGAGTACGCGTATCCGGCAACTCCTACTTTGCGATATCAATCTGAATATAGACAGTCAGCTTAGCCCTGGCGCTCCATGAGCTCGGCGCAATCCAGCCGGAGCTGGGATGCCTGCAAAAGTATGGATGCAGTTGTCGATGCAGGTGTGGCACGGCACATAGCAGCCCGTCATGCCGCTGTTTGCGGCGTTATCAATGGCGCCGCACCGGAGCCGAGTGATATCGCCCTGCCAGAGGTACAAGTCGCCGCAAACCGGCTCCAAATCGGCCAGGCGGGTGATGCCCGCGGCTTCGCTCTCCTGACGCAGGTAATCGTCCTGTACGGCCAGGAACTCGGCATCGACGGCCTGGGGGCGGCGGATGTTCATCAGAGAACGCAGCATACGCTTCTGCTCCAAAGCATCCGCCGGGATTTCCATGCCGCGATAGCGCCTGTCCTCATCCAGCAATCGCTTGAAAAGAAATACTCTTTTTTCAGCCTGATTCATACCATCACCCCAGGTAATCGTACCATTTTTTCTCCGGAAAAGGAAGTGCGTATCGGTGATCAAAACTCGTAGGGAGGATTGCCGGAGAAGTCGGCGATGATGCCGTGGGGATCTTCCAGATAGAACACCTCAAAGATGGGATTGTCGGCGGTCTGGTACTGGCCCTTGACGATGGGGTTGTTCATGCAGCCCTCCTTGACAGCCATGTTGTTCTCAAACACGGCCTTGCCGTGCAGGCGGATCCAGGCGTAGCTGGGGCTGGACACAGAAATCTCCACATAGGGGTTGGCCTGCATATCCTTGTAGACATCTTTCTGGTTGTTGGTGCAGAACCACAGCTTGCCGTCCTGCTCAAAGCAGAACATGAAGGGGCGGCACTTGGCCTTTCCGTCACGGCCCACAGTGGCCAGATACTGAACCGGGTTGGCAGTCAGAAATTCAACGACTTTTTTCATGAGAGTTCCTCCAAAGTTTTTTACAGCTTGACTTGCGCCTTGCTTAGCTTTAGAATAAGGCCAAAAGTATCAACTGTAAAGTAAGCACAATATTGTGCTGTAGTTACCAAATAGAAACTATTGGAGGTTTTGTGATGGAACTGCCTGCATGTCCGGTGGAGACCACCTTGATGCTCATTGGGGACAAGTGGAAGGTGCTGATCCTGCGGGATCTGATGGACGGCACCAAGCGTTTCGGCGAACTGAAAAAGTCCATCGGTACGGTATCCCAGAAGGTGCTGACCGCCCAGCTCCGGGACATGGAGGAGAAGGGCTTGCTCACCCGTAAGGTCTATGCCGAGGTGCCGCCGAGGGTGGAGTATACCCTTACCGAGACAGGCTATAGCCTAAAGCCGGTCCTGGATGCCATGTGGGCCTGGGGCGCGGACTATCAGGCGAAGAACGGATAAGGAGAGCAATCATGATTCGTGAAATATGCAAAAACGAGGCTTTTCTCGCCCAGAAGGCGGAACCCGCCACGGCTGACGATCTGGTTGTGGCGCAGGATCTGCTGGAAACATTGGCCGCTCATAAGGATGGCTGCGTGGGCATGGCGGCGAATATGATCGGCGTCAATAAACGCATCATCGCCTTTGACAACGATGGCGAATACATGGTCATGTTCAATCCCGTCATCGTCAAGCAGTCCGGGGCGTATGAGGCTGAGGAGGGCTGCCTGTCCCTCACCGGTACACGGAGAACGAAGCGTTTCCAGACCATCAAGGTGCAATGGCAGAACGAGAAGTTCCAGACACGGCTCAAGACCTTTACTGGCTGGACGGCGGAGATTATCCAGCACGAGATCGACCATTGCGAAGGGATCATCATATGAAGAAAAGGACAAGAATCATCCTGTCCGTGTGCCTGGCGGTCCTTCTCCTCTTTGGGATCGGCGGCTATGCCTATGTGTGAGTAACTTGATGATACCTATACGGTCCTTTCTCAGTGTTTCCTCAAATAACTGCATAATCCGACTTACGAAGAAAACGGAGAGAGCATATTAGCCTACTTGCTAATATGCTCTTTTCATTTTAGGCGGGAATAGGAAAGGAAAAATGGTATGAACACACAAATCATCGCCATCGCCAACCAGAAGGGCGGCGTTGGCAAGACAACGACCTGCGCCAATCTCGGCATCGGACTGGCACAGGAAGGAAAGAAGGTGCTGCTGATTGACGGCGATCCCCAGGGCAGCCTGTCTATCAGCCTGGGATGTTCTCGCCCGGACACGCTGCCGATTACGCTCTCCGACATGATGGGTAAGGTCTTGACCGATACGCCCATCCAGTCCGGTGAAGGTATCCTGCATCATGCAGAAGGTGTTGACCTTATGCCAGCGGATATTCAGCTCTCCGGTATGGAAGTATCCCTGGTCAACGCCATGAGCAGAGAAACCATTCTGCGGCAGTATCTGGACACGGTGAAACGGGACTATACCCATATTTTGATCGACTGCCAGCCCTCCCTGGGTATGCTCACGGTCAATGCACTGGCAGCCGCTAACAGGGTATTGATTCCCGTCCAGGCAGAGTATCTGCCAGCCAAAGGACTGGAACAGCTGCTGCAAACCATCGGCAAGGTACGGCGGCAAATCAATCCCAAGCTGCAAATTGACGGCATTCTGCTGACCATGGTGGACGGGCGCACCAACTTTGCCAAAGAAATCAGCGCCATGCTGCGGGAAACCTACGGTTCCAAAATCAAGGTATTTGGTTCTGAGATTCCGCACTCCGTCCGGGCCAAGGAGATCAGCGCCGAGGGTAAGAGTATTTATGCCCACGACCCGGAGGGCAAGGTAGCTGCCGCCTACAAAAATCTGACCAAGGAGGTGCTGAAAATTGAAAAGCAGCGCGAAAAATGTAAAGCTGGCATCGGTAGATGATCTGTTTTCCACAGAAGAAAGCCGCGCCGATGAGCAACGTGAAAAAGTGGTAGAAATCCCGCTTTCAGAGCTTCATCCCTTTAAGAACCATCCGTTCAAAGTCAAGGATGACGAAGCTATGATAGACACCGCTGAGAGCATCCGGCAGTATGGTGTTCTCGTTCCTGCCATAGCGCGGCCTGACCCGAACGGCGGCTATGAGCTGGTAGCCGGACACCGCCGCCACCATGCCAGTGAGATTGCCGGCAAAGAGACCATGCCGGTGATTGTCCGTGACCTGGACGATGATGCAGCCACGATTATCATGGTTGACAGCAATCTCCAGCGCGAAGAACTGCTTCCCAGCGAACGGGCCTTTGCCTATAAGATGAAGCTGGAAGCCATGAAGCATCAGGGTGAGCGTGTAGATCTAACTTGTTCCCAAGTTGGGAACAAGTTCGCTGGTAAGAAATCCAGCGAGATACTGGCCGAACAGGTCGGTCAGAGTAAGAATCAGATTTTCCGCTTCATTCGCCTGACCGAGCTGATTCCTCCCCTGTTGGATATGGTCGATGAGAAGAAAATCGCCCTCAGTCCGGCATATGAGCTGTCTTTTCTCAAACCGGAGGAACAAGCGCAGCTTGTTGAGACTATGGACTATGAGCAAGCTACCCCTTCTCTTTCCCAGGCCCAGCGTTTGAAAAAATTCAGTCAGGAGGGCAAGTTGACCGAGGAGGTCATGCTTGCCATTATGTCGGAGGAAAAGAAAGGCGAACTGGACCGGGTGACGCTGACTTCCGAAACCCTGCGGAAGTATTTCCCAAAGAGCTATACGCCCCAGCGGATGCAGGAAACCATCATCAAACTGCTGGAGCAATGGCAGCGCAAACGGCAGCAACAGCAAGAACGCTGAGAAAGGAGCCGGTATGAGCGATATTCCCATTCGGGAGCTGAAGGGCCATGACATTCTGGCTGTGGAACGATTTAAGGACAGTACGCGCCGGATGATTGAGTTTGTTGTCTTGAAACAAAGCAATCCCTACGGCAGTTCCGGTGATGAAATGCGCCTGTTTCTGAACGAGGCAGACTATCAGCTGGCTTTGCAGAGCCAGAACCGCAGAGAAATCCGCATCAAGCGAACTGCCCACATCATCGAGGGCCATATCCTTTATAATCAAATTCATGTAGGAAACAAACTGATGCGGTAACTCTTAAAGCAGTTTTGTGTCCAAATTTTGGACTGCTCCTTTCAGACTGCTTGAAAAAACGTGTCATGATTCCTACAGTTCTGGCACGTTTTCAACAAAATGGAGGTGGCAGCCCTGACATGGAGATATTCACAGTCAGCTTTTTCGGGCACCGCAAAGTCTCACAGTTTTCTCTGGTTGAAGAACGGCTGGAAGCTGTCATTCAACGTTTGCTGGAAGAGAAAGAATATGTGGAATTTCTTGTTGGCAGAAGCGGAGAATTCGATCAGCTTGCGTCCTCTGCCGTGCGGAGAACAAAGCGAACGCTGCGGGATGATAACAGTGCCCTCGTCCTGGTTCTGCCGTATCTCACAACAGAATACCGGAACAACGAGGATAGCTTCCACGATTACTATGACGAAGTCGAAATCTGTCAAAGCTCCGCCGAGGCACATTTTAAGGCTGCCATGCAGATTCGTAACCAGGCAATGGTTGACCGATCCCACTTGGTCGTCTGCTGCATTGAGCATGATAGCGGCGGAGCCTATCAGACGGTGCAGTATGCCCGAAAGCAGCAAAAGCGGATCGTCAATCTTGCAGATCTATCTACCCAATAAATAAAACTTCTCTACGTACTTTTCCCTCTGTGCGTCCTGTGCAAAAAAGGTTTGGAATTGGATACAATAAGTATGAAAATCCAAATAACGCACTTAGGAGGGAACCAAAATGGCAGAACGAATAATATCTGAAGAAACCATCAATGCCTTTTGTGAATATCTGGTCCTGGAGGAAAAAAGCACGGCCACCGTGGAGAAATATCTCCGGGATGTCCGTGTTTTTCATTTGTTTGCATACCAACAGGCTGTGACAAAAGAGCGGATGATGGCTTATAAAAAATTTCTGATTGAAAAGGGATATGCAGCCAGCTCTATCAATTCCATGCTGGCGAGTCTTAACAGTCTGCTGGATTTCCTGGGCTGGTCAGACTGTAAGGTAAAAAACATCAAGACCCAACGACAGACCTACTGTGCAGAGGAAAAAGAATTGACGAAATCAGAATATCTTCGGTTGCTGGAGGCGGCAAAGGACCGGCCCCAGTTGCATCTGATTCTGGAAACCATCTGTGGCACCGGCATTCGTGTCTCTGAACTGCGGTTCTTTACCGCAGAAGCTGTAAAGCGTGGAGAAATCACTGTGAGCTGTAAAAGCAAAACCCGGACCATATTACTTCCGGGTAAGCTAAAGAAGATGCTTCTGGATCACGCAAAGAAAAACGGCATCTGTTCTGGAGCAATCTTTATTACCAGAAACGGAAAGCCGTTGGACCGGAGCAATATTTGGGCGCAGATGAAATCCCTCTGCAAGAAAGCCGGAGCAAAAGCCAGCAAGGTGTTTCCCCACAATCTGCGCAAGCTATTTGCACGAACCTTTTATGGTATTGAGAAAGACATCGCAAAGTTGGCCGATATTTTAGGACACAGTAGCATCGACACAACAAGAATCTATATCATGACCACTGGTACAGAACACCGGCGAAAGATTGAACGATTGGGCCTTGTGGTTTAGGCAAAAGAACACTACATAATTTCCATTATGTTGTATATCTGCTCCGACTGAGTTCTAGCTGAACTAAAACGGCCCTCTATTTTGGGCGCACAAAAGCTGAAGTGTACCCCATGTCAAGGACAATTTTGAATTTTAGGGGTTAAAAATGGCCCCAGATATGATAACATGTAGCTGCTTTACCACCAGGGAGGATAGGGCAACGCTGAGGAGCGACCCGAGCGCCCGGGCGAGTTTGCGGGAGGCAGTGTGCATGAGCATGCTGCCTTTTTTATCACTGCCTCCTGGAAACCAAAGCGCTAAACCTCGGGGTCCGGGGCAGAGCCCCGGGAGTTCCGGTTTTTCGAGATGCCCGGTTTCAGCGGATATACGCCAGTCTGACGGTAACAGTAATACTCCCGCGGCGAGAGCTTTTCCAAATCCCACAGGTAGCGATCTTTGTTGTAGTAGTCCATCCAATCGGCGACAACAGCCTGAACCTGCTCATAAGTGGCACACCCGGCAATCAGAGAGGCAATCTCATCCTTCATGTGACCGAAGAAGCTCTCCTGCGGCGCGTTATCCCAGCAGTTTCCCTTCCGTGACATAGACTGCACGAAGGAAGCATCCTTGAGCTTCTGGATAAAGGCGTTGCTGGTATAGTGGCAGCCTTGGTCGCTATGGACGATGGTCGAGTTGTCCAGCTCGGCTCCATACTTGCTGCACATGGTGTCAACCATGTCAAGAACGAAATCGACTCTGAGGTTGTCACTAAGCCGGTAAGCCAGCACTTCATGCGTACAGACGTCAAGGATCGGGGGCAGATAACAGACGCCGCCCCGGTAAAAGATGTAGGTAATGTCTGTCAGTAAGGCTTTCCGTGGTTCGTAGCTTCGGAACTGACGGTTAATCTCGTTCTTTGCCACATGGCTCGTCTTCATCGCCTTGGCCATTTGCCGATAGGGATTTGCCTGACGGATGGGGCAGCGGAGTCCATATTTTCGCATCAGACGGCGAATCTTCTTGATGTTCATGACGACAGGCGGATCAAGATGCAGCAGGCGCATGTAGATGCTCCGTGCTCCCTTTTTGTATCCCCGAAATTCATAAGCCTGCTTCACCAGGGCAAAATCTGTGCTGTCCGTTTCCTCACGGCTTTGCCGCAACGGCGCGGCATCCAGCCAGGCGTAATATCCGGATCGGGATACGCCTGCAATCCGACACAGAGCACTGATGTTCAACAGATTGCCGTCTTGCCGTACAGCCTCGCAGATGAGGCCGTACTTTACTTCTGCCGGTGCTTGGATTCCCATTGTTTCTGAGCCTCCATATTTGCCGCCTGCAGTTTTTTTAAGAATTCGACCTCCTGCCTTGTGTAAGCAAGTTCATTCTCAAGCTGCCGGATCCGCTGCTCCACCGTTTCTTCTCCAGTCTTCGGAGGGCGTCGGTAATTCTCGCTGCGCCTATCCGAGAAGCCGCTTTCCTGCTTGGCTTTCTTGTTAAGCGTGTAGGAGAATCCTTCCACACGGCTGGCTCCGAGAATCTCTGGATCGATCCCGCACTGGCGCATCGTTTCCATCACAGGAATTCCCTGTCTTTTCTTCTCATACGCCTGTTCCTTGAAGGCCTCAGTAAAGCGCACCGTGTTGGTGGTCACGGAAGCAACGTACGGATTCTTTCGCAGCTTCTCAATCTCTTGCTTGGACAGTGGGTTCGTGTGCGTCTTCTTGCTCATCTGTATCCATGCCTTTCTGTCCTCTTCATGGATACATCTTACCACACAAATCTTTCCCGCAGAAGCGTCCACCGTTAAGGGCGTCCCCCTAATCTTCCTGTCCGAAGATCAGGACACCCCCTAAACTATGAGTGTCTATTCTGCAGGGTACAGTTTAAGCACACCCTCATACACGTTTTTCAAAAATGAATTTGAGGGTGAATTCGTGTTGCCAAGTTTTTTTGTACTGCTTCTCTTAACTCCGATTTTTCCATTATTTTACGTACTTTTCCTGCGCCTCTTATTGATTTTTTTGCGTTCTTGTGCTACGCTTATTCTGTTTAGATTTTGGATATGTATTTATTGACGGAATCTGCCGGAAACGTTTCACTACATTATGGAAATAATGTTAATGTTGGTTTTGATAGTTGTTTCAGATTACTGATTCATGGCTAAACATCATGGAGGTATGTGTTTCACAGCACAGAATAAGGATGATTACGACCGCGTTGCGGTGTAAGGATCTTCTGGGGCAGGCGGAAATGACCGATGCCCATTTTTGCATTTGTGTCCTGTGACACAGATTTGGAGGCTCTTGATGACGGATAAAGAGTTGCGGCGTTTAAGTCGGGGAGAACTGCTGGAAATGCTGATTGCTCAGGCAGCGGAAAATGACCAGCTAAAAAACAGATTAGAGCAGGCAGAAGCACAGCTCCGGGATCGCAAAATCGCGATCAGCAACGCTGGTTCCCTGGCAGAAGCTGCTTTGTCTCTCAATGGTGTCTTTCAGGCAGCGGAAGCCGCAGCGCAGCAGTATCTTGAGAATATCGAACGGATAAGCGGCCAACAGGATGCAATCTGTCGTGATATGAAGGAACAGGCAAAACAAGAAGCTGCGGAGATCCGGCAGCAGGCGCAGGCATACAGCGAAAAAGCACACGCGGAAGCGGATGCCTATTGGAAACAGATTGTTTCCAAAGCAGCCAAACTGCTGGCAGATCAGGAAGCCCTCCGAGAAATGATCCGGGCAGCCGGAGAGGTTGGGACAGATGAAAAGTAAAACAATGCAGCCACGCGAGCTTCCAACCATGGAGCAGCTCACGGCAGAGCTTGGCAGAGAAAAATATAAGAGACGATATAAACGTGTTTTGAGAAGCACCATCTACACCCTGATCGTCGTGGCTGCGGTGGCTGTATTGGTGGCCACGATTTGGATGCCTGTGCTGCAAATTTACGGAGCCTCCATGGCCCCAACGCTGGACGAGGGGGATATTGTGATCTCCGTCAAAGGATCGGATTTTGCGCCTGGCGACCTGGTGGCGTTTTACATGGGCAACAAGATTTTGGTCAAACGCTGTATCGCCGGTCCCGGTCAGTGGGTGGATATTGATGCTGACGGAAATGTGTATGTGGACGGTGAGTTGCTGGACGAGCCTTACCTGACAGAAAAAGCCCTTGGAGACTGTGACATTGAATTACCCTACCAGGTGCCGGATAACCGGTACTTTTGCATGGGCGACCACCGCTCTACTTCGGTGGATTCCCGCAGCACAACGGTTGGCTGTGTCTCCGATGAACAGATTGTTGGAAAAATTGTATTCCGGGTCTGGCCCCTGCCTGACTTTGGAGCATTGAGATAGGAAGGATGGTGATTGGTATATGAAGCAGGATGCTCTGCAAGGCGCAGAGAAATATACTAAGGCACATCAAAGAAGGAAACGCTGGTACCAGGTTGTGACGGGCCTGGCCTGTGTGGTGGTGTTCTGCACGGTCTACGCATTGATTCTGCCTGCGATTACCATGGAGCAGACAGCCTGGTGTGGCATCGAAGAGCATCAGCATGGCGATAGCTGTTACGAAATGCAGTTGGTTTGCGGATATGACGAGCTGAGTAATGATGGCCATATACATACAGATGATTGTTATGACGAGGAACAGGTACTTATTTGCAATCAGGAGGAGTCTGCCGGTCACATCCATGACGAGAGCTGTATTGATACAGAGCAGCAGCTTGTTTGTTCCGAGAATCATGAGCATACAACCGATTGCTATGAAACCGTTGTATCGTACATATGTGGGATGACTGAAGGAGACGGCGCACACCTCCATGGGCCCGAGTGCTTTGAAACACAACAGGTTTTAATTTGTGATATCCCGGAAGGCGAATCATCTGAATCTGCCGGGCAAGAGGCTCATGTCCATACAGACGACTGTTATGAGAAAGTTCTGATTTGCCAGCTGGAGGAACATGAACACTCCCTGGCTTGCTACTCCAATCCGGAAGCAGATTTGGAGTCTGCTGGCCTATGGGAACGCAGTGTTTCGGGTGTTGAACTGACTGGTATTTGGGCAGACGATATTGTCTCCATCGCGCAGACGCAGCTTGGGTATGAGGAAAGCATCCAAAACTACATTGTCACCGAAGATGGAGAAATGAAAGGCATTACCCGATACGGCCAGTGGTATGGTGATCCCTATGGAGACTGGAGCGGGATGTTCGCTTCTTTCTGCCTGAACTATGCGCAAATTCCTGCTTCTGCGGTACCCCGCGGGGAATACTGTCAGGATTGGATCTCCGCGCTGTCAGATTGTGGTCTGTATAGAGCCGCAGGCAGCTGTTCACCGCTCCGCGGAGACATTGTATTTCTGGATCAGGATTATGACGGCTGCGCAGAACTCGCCGGCTTTGTATCGGCAGTTTCCGACACCGGAACGCTCACCGTTATTGAAGGAGATTATAACGATGCTGTTGCGCAAATATCCTTCCGTGCGGATGCCGCGGAAATTATCGGCTACGGTCTGCTGGCAGAGCATACCGACGAGCTCTCCGCTGACACGGATGCCATGGCAGCGGATGACAGCATTATGCCGATGGCGGAAAATTCCGGCAATTCTGCAGAACCTGTCGATGTTTCCAACTACATAACCGGAGCAACCCTCTTTTATCGGGAAGCAGCCGGTGAAGAATGGATAACGGTCACTGACGGTGTGGTTATCCCCGGAGACGCGAAATTAAAACTGACTGCGAACTTTGCCAATGTGCCTCTTTCGGATTTGCTTGCCAATGGAGGCGTTCTCCAATTTGAACTACCGCAGCTTCTTCTCGACCCCGCGAAGGACGGCGATATGACAGATGAAAATGGCGAAATAATTGGCACGGTTTCCGTAGAGAACGGCATCCTGACAATTGACTTCGATGATGAATGGCTGCAAGTGCAGAACGCAAACAATGTCACGGTTATCAGCGGATCCTTCAATGTATCCAGCCGGGTTGATCCCGCCGTGCTGGACGATGAAGGCAAGGGGAAACTGGTGCTTGGTGATGTAACCATCATTGCCCAATTTGAGGAAGACATCGCGGCAAAAAACGGCACGGTGGCCCTCACAAAATCGGTTTCGCCGAAAATTGTGGAGTCTGAGGACGGAAACTATGCGGAGTACACACTGACCGTGACCGCTGGCAAGGAAGGCTGCCCGCAGGTTCGGGTGGTCGATCACTTTACCGCAAACAGTGACTTCGTCAGTTACCTTGGGGTCGGCAGCGAGGCGGAAACCCTGACTAGCACCGGAAGCCCCGGGGAAACCATTGCGGTAGGAAAGGCTCACGGCACCGTCTGCATCGATGCTTCCGGAGACCTTGTCTGGGAAATCGGAGATATGACTGCCAACGAGACCCGTACACTCCGCTACCGGGTAAAGCTGGGAGAAAACTACACCTATCTTCAGAACAGCGAAGAGAAACTGATCTCCAACGAAGCTCAGGCTTATGCCGCCCAGTACCCCAAAGAAAATTCTACGGCGAATCTGGAGCCCAAGGCCGGACTGAATCTGAAAAAGACTGCCGCAAGCCCGGTCCGCAATGAGGACGGAAGTTACACCATCGCCTATACGGTGGTGGCTCAGGCGAATAAGGGCAATCTGTTTACGCTGAAAAATGTACGGGTTGATGACTGCCTGAATGACCCGGAAAAACCGACGAACGAGGCGTATCTACCCTACATGAATTATGTGGATGGCTCTTTCCTGTACTTTATTGGAACCAGTGCCAGCGGGACAGGCACCGCCCTTACGCCCACTATGCACGAGGACGGCAAAGGGTTCTCGGCGGTTCTTGGCGATCTTGCTCCCGGAGAAGCCCTCACCATCCAGTATCAGGTCCATGTCGGGCTGGAAGCGCTGACGGCGGCGGGTGGTAAGGAGCTGTACATCAATAACAGCGTCAAAGCTTTTTCCGACAACGCGAAGAAGGATGACTTTGACTATCTCGCAACCAGTCAGCAATCCAAATTCCTGCAGTATTCCCATTGGGCAAAAAAACTTGTGGGGGAAGCGCTGACAGAGGACATTGATATTTCCATCAGTGGCCGGGTTTTTGACGCCACCGGAACAGAGCCCGTTGAGGAAATCAATCCGCCGGAAAACTTCACCGCCCCTGCCGGAAGCTACCTGTATACGGTTCTGGTCAACGAACTGGGCGACTGGAACGTGACCTCCGCCAGCATGACAGACAAACTCGACGGCACCTATATGCAGTTTGTGGGCTATGTGAAGGTGGAAGCGCTGGATATCAAAAATGGAAACAGCGTTGTCGATACCCTGTGGGTCAAGGTAGACGGCAATACCAGCTTCAACTTCACCATGGCACAGCTTGGGTTGACCGGGAACAACTATTCCTACCGGCTCAGCTATTACGCTCAGCCGAAAACCGTTGAGGGAACTGCCGCGGTAATTGTCAAAAACAGCTTTACTCTCTCCGGCGAGATCATTCCCGGAACCGGAGACCCCTTTACGCTGACCGGAGTAACGGTTTCCAAGGACGTAATTCTGAAAGGTGGAAATACCATCGAGGCAAAGAAGCTCTCCTGGTATTACGAGGGTCCCACAAGCAGTTCGGGAAACTATTCAAAGGGAACCCTATATTGGGCGATCAAGGTGGATGGGGATTCTGTCCGTGCAGGAACTTATATGCAGGACTATCTGCAAACTGGTTCTGACTATTCCTTTATCCGTGCGGATTCTCTGGTTGGCCTCTATACCAGTCCCTTGTCGGAAAGTGATTTGACGGGATTCACCGATTTGAACGCGGCTCTGAACAGCGGCCAGTTGACTGAAGTTGAAAACGATTTTTATTCTGTAGAGTATGCTATTGGCGAGAAAACCCAGGATTATTCTTATGTCACAGTAAAGATGGAAAAGACATTGCCTTTGGATGGGAAATCTCTGTATATCTTTATTAAAACTGCTCCTGCGTTCCTTCCACCCCACCCCTTCTTTGGTAATCCGCTCTATTATCGCAATTATCTCAGGACGAGCGATGATGGCCAAAACTGGACTAAGCGGGGCAGGGCGGAAGATATCCTGTATGAGGGAACCAATCTATGGAAAAAAGTCGGTGCCGTATTCAAGTTTAACGGTGAATCAATTCAGGAAACCACGAGTGGAAATGTGGGAACCATTCTGACCCAGGAGCTTGGACAACCGGGTATGTTTGTTTCATGGGAGATAACCGTGAACTATGCCGGCGAACTGTCCGGCAGGTACCGGTTGGAAGATACCATACCCGACGGTATGGAGCTTGCTTATCTTCGGGTTCTGTCACGTGGCAGCCAGGCTCAGAATACAACTGTTCCCCGGCTCACCGATCTCGGTGCGGATTACACCGAACATATGACAACGGCCAATTCCGTTACAGCGTACTACTACACCGATGGAAACTCCCTTGTATGGGATGTGGACAATCTGGTGGCGGGAAGGGTTGTAAATAACTGTGCGGTTACTTTCCAGATCGTCTGCCGTGTCACAGACCCCGCTGTCCTGCTGGGCGGCGAGGAAAAGCAGTTTAACAATCAGGTTATCCTTTACGGGGAGGACGGCCGCCAGCGGGACATTGATTCTCAATCTGTTAATGTTTCCACCTCCACGCTGAAAAAGACGGTGGAAACAGGGACCAGAACACTCCCGTTCACGATTCAGGTAAACAGCCTTGGGGAAAATCTGCTGGCGGGTACGGACTATCTGACAGTGGTGGATACGCTTAGTGAGACCTTACAGCTGGACCCCACATCCATTACGGTAACGAATACCAATACCGGAGCCTCCGTCCCCTATACCGCTTCGATAGAGGGAAGCACCCTTCGTATCACTATTCCTGACGGCGTCCCCATCACCATAAGCTACAAAGCAAGAGTGCAGGTAAAGCCGGGGGTAAAAGTAGCGATCCGCAATGATGCCCACTGGGGGGGGGTATGCCTCCACCTCGTCCGGAACCATAATTGACGATGATTACGCCTATGCTGCCGGTGGAACCGCCGTTGGCTCCTCGACACCGACTGTGGAGATCATCAAGTATGACAGCGGTTCGGTCACCACCCGGCTGCCCGGTGCAGAATTCGAAATGGCAGAGGGGACCATGGACAATGGCACCTTTATGCCAACAGAGGGCAAAACATGGACCGGAACAACGGATGCCAATGGCGTGCTTGCGTTCGGAGCTGATCCGCTTATGGCGTACAACACAGTCTACCGAATTGTCGAAACGAAGGCACCGGATGGCTATGTGCTGGACGCAGCTCCCCATTACTTCCTTGTTGCCAAAGCGAATGCTGACGACAGTTACCCCGAATACCCGGACGGTGTGGATGTGTGGTACGAAAGTGATACATACGAATTTCGCATGGGCAACGGACGGGGCGAGGCCAGTGTCACAAAGTGCTTTGCCGGACTGGAGGGCGAAGCGTCCCCGGTAAGCGGAACCTACCGCTTTGGCCTCTATGATACGCCCAATCCTGTGGGAGACCCCATGCAGACCGTCTCGATTTCCTTTGCAGATGGTGACAGCGGTTCCAAAACGGCAAAGTTTACCAATTTGGTACTGGGGGAAACCTATTATCTCTTCGAGCTGGATGATGCCGGGAAACCGATCCTGAACGAACGGGTCGGAACTGTGAATGGAAATCAGTTCAAGGTCTCTTATTCGGATAGTGCCATGGTGACAATTGATACCGCACAGAGCAATGTGACTGTGACCAACAACATTTCCTATCCTGTGCTTCCCGAAACCGGAGGCAGAGGGATCGGAATGTTTACCATCGGAGGACTGACACTGATGCTCGCAGCGGCGATCTTGTTGTATACCCATAGCAAGCGCAGGAAGGGGGAATCCACATTCTCCTGAGCGCAAAAATATATACCACATATACCACCCAGAAATTCAAAAGCAGAAAGGAAACAAAACAATGAAGCACAGCAAAAAACTTGCCAGCCTCCTGCTGGCACTGGTCATGGCGCTGAGCCTCGCTGTCACCGCCTTCGCGGACGAGTCCACCACCTATTCCATTACCATCAATAACTCCACTGCAGGCCACACCTACGAGGCCTATCAGATCTTCACCGGCGACCTGGCCACCAATGAAGCCGGGAACAAGGTCCTGTCCAACATCGTCTGGGGTTCCGGCGTCAGCGAAGCGGGCCAGACCGCGCTGGGTGACGCTGCCGCAAAGACGGAAACGCTGAAAACCGAGGCCGATGCCAAAGCGTTTGCCAAGGCGGTCGCTCCCTATCTGACCACCGCTGCCGGTTCCGCTAACACCGTCACCGATGGCAAGTATGTCATCTCCGGCCTGGCCGCCGGTTACTATCTGGTCAAGGATCAGGACGGTTCCCTGATCGGCGACAACGATTCTTACACCGAATACATCATACAGGTTGTGGGCAATGTAACCGCTACGCCTAAGTCCGATGTCCCCGAAGTGCAGAAAAAGGTTAAAGATATCAACGACTCCACCGACACCACCAAGACCGACTGGCAGGATTCCGCCGACTATGACATTGGCGATTCCATTCCCTTCCAGCTCAAGGCCACTCTGGCGGATAATGTCTCCTCCTACACCACCTACAAGGTCGTGTTCCACGATACCCTGTCCAAGGGCCTGACCTACAACAAAGATGCCAAGGTCTATATTGATGGCACCGAGACCAATGGATTTACCGTCACTGCCACCGTCAACGCCGACGGCACCACCACGCTGACCGTCTCCTGCGATGATGTCAAGGCTCTGGGGGCGGGCAACAGCTCTGTGATCACCGTGGAGTACACCGCAAAGCTGAATGAAAATGCCGTTCTCGGCTCCGCCGGTAACCCCAACGAGGTCTATCTTGAATACTCCAACAACCCCAACAAGTCTGAAGAAGGCAACAACGAGACCGGCGAAACCCCGAAGGATGTCGTCATCGTGTTTACCTACAAGACCATCATCAACAAGGTGGACAGCGAGACCAAGCCTCTGACCGGCGCTGCCTTTAAGTTGGAGAAGTTGATCAAGGGCGAAGATGGTGCTGCAGACACCTGGACAACGGTCAAGGAATTCGCTGTCGATGGGACTACCACCTCTTTCACCTTCTCCGGCCTGGACGATGGCCAGTACAAACTGACCGAGACCAAGACCCCCGTCGGCTACAATACCATTGACCCCATCTACTTCGTCATCGAGGCTACCCATGGTGAAACTGCCGATGTCCCTACTCTGAAAACTCTGAATGCCTATCTGACCGATGCGAACGGCAACAAGCAGACCGAAATGAAGGATGGCGAGAGCGTCAACATCGACCTGGGCACCGTTGATCTGACGGCCGGTTCCATCACCACCACCGTGGTCAACAAGTCCGGCTCCGAGCTGCCCAGCACCGGCGGCATCGGCACCACCATCTTCTATGTGCTGGGCGGCGTTCTGGTTCTGGCTGCTGTCGTGCTGTTGGTAACCAAGAAGCGCATGAGCGGTGCGGAGAAGTAAGCACAATCCTAAGATTTTGAAGTATTGATCTGTTGTTAACCGGGGAGGTCCCCGCCTCCCCGGTTAACAACAGCAAGGAGATCCTTGCATGAAGAAACGAACAAGTAATCTCATTACATTATTCCTGATTTTCATCCTTCTTGCAGGGCTGTCCTTGCTGCTGTATCCCACAGTCAGCGACTATTGGAATTCTTTGCACCAATCTCACGCCATCGCTTCTTACGCGGAGCAGGTGGCAGAAATCGACTCTGACACCTATGAACAGCTTTGGGCAGATGCACAAGCGTACAATCAATCTCTGATCGATAAAGCCGACCGGTATGATATGACAGACGAGGAACGGGCGCAATACGAAAGCCTGCTGAATGTCTCCGGCAATGGCATCATCGGATACATTGAAATCCCCTCCATTAACTGTTCCCTGCCAATCTATCACGGCACGGATGAAGCGATTCTACAAATCGCGGTAGGCCATATCGAGGGTACTTCCCTGCCGGTTGGCGGCAGTGGGACCCACTGTGTCCTGTCCGGGCACCGTGGCTTGCCGTCCGCACGGCTCTTTACGGATCTGGACAAGATGGTGATAGGCGATACCTTCCTGATGCGGGTTCTGGATGAAACCCTGACTTATGAAGTGGATCAAATCCGCATTGTGCTTCCGTATGAGCTGGATGACCTGGAAATCGAGGAAGGAAAAGATTACTGCACCCTGGTAACCTGTACCCCCTATGGAATCAACTCACACCGCCTGCTGGTCCGGGGCCACCGGATCGAAAACCAGGAGGAGGCGCAGGCCATCCGCATTACGGCGGATGCCATGCAAATCGAGCCGCTGCTGGTGGCACCCATTGTGGCGATTCCCATGCTCTTGATTCTGCTGGTGATTTTACTGCTGCCAAAAAAATCAAAGAAAGAAACCGGAGGTGACTCTGATGAAAATGAATAAACGGCTGATTTCCATTTGCCTGAGTTTATTGCTGGTTTTCATGCTTTTGCCTGTTTCCGCGCTTGCTGCGGGGCGTATTGACCTGGATCAGGATGTTGGTCTCACAATTACGTATCAGAATCACGGAACGCCGCTGTCCGGTGCAGTTTTCAACATCTATCTTGTTGCGACAGTGAATGCATACGGTGAACTGGAGACAACAGAGCAATTTAAGATTTTCAACGTGGATATCCCCGGGAAAGCCGACGATACCTGGAGGGCATTGGCTTCTACGCTGGAAGGATATGTCCTGCGGGATAACATCGCGGCTACCGACAGCGGCAAAACAGATCGGAACGGCCAAATAGCATTTCCAACAGGCGGAAAGCGGCTGACAGCAGGTTTATATTTGGTGCTTGGAGAACGCCATACACAAGACGGTTACCGCTATGATGCTACGCCGTTTATGGTGATGCTGCCCAGTCTGGACAAGGAGAACAATGTCTGGAGCTATGATGTGGCGGTCAGCCCGAAGTTTGACCGCTCCAAGATCCCGGGCAGCTCCGGCGACGATACCATCACCCGGAAGGTGCTGAAGGTCTGGGAGGATAAGGGGCAAGAAAAAGACCGCCCGGAGGAAGTCATTGTCCAACTTCTCCGCGACGGAAAGGTCTTTGATACGGTTACCCTGAACGCGGCAAATAACTGGCGATATACGTGGACAGCATTGGATAATGGATATAGCTGGACTGTTGTAGAGAAGGAAACTGACAACTACACTGTGGAGGTCACACAAGAAGGCATCACTTTTGTGGTGAAGAACACCCACAATGAAGATATTCCAGACGAACCAACTACTCCAACAAAGCCGACGCTTCCCCAGACCGGCCAGCTTTGGTGGCCGGTGCCGGTGCTGATTGCTGCTGGTTTACTCTTTGTCGTGATCGGTCTTTTACGCTGTCGAGGTGCCGCAGATGAAAAATGAGAAGGAAAATAGCAGGAAACAAGAGGGTTTCCTCTGGATCGCACTTGGGCTGCTGCTGATTGCAGCAGCCCTTTTTATAACAGCTTTCAACCTGTACGATGAACTGCGGGCAGAGAAAGCATCCAGTCAGGCACTAAATTGTATTGAGGAGTACCTTGTGACCGAACCACCCGTAGAAATCCCCACAACCGCAACAGAAGAACCGGACCCTTTGTTGCGTGACGAGCGGACAGTTATCCCTGACTATGTTTTAGCTCCAAACATGGAAATGCCGGTGGAAAACATTAACGGGATTGATTTTATTGGTATTTTAAGAATCCCAGCCTTGGAGCTGGAATTGCCGGTTGTCAGCCAATGGAGCTATCCCAACCTGAAAACAGCTCCCTGCCGGTACAGCGGGTCGGCTTATCTGAACAATCTGATTATCTGCGGACATAACTACACTTCCCACTTCGGCAACCTAAAAAATCTGAATGAGGGCGATCTTGCCACCTTCACGGATATGGACGGAAATGTATTCACTTACAAAATGGTGGAACGGGAGACGTTGCTGCCAACCTCTATTGAAGCGATGGAAAGCGGAGATTGGGATTTGACCTTGTTCACTTGTACCGTGGGCGGGCAAAGCCGTGTGACGATCCGGTTTGAACGGGAGGAAGAATGAGTGAAGCCCAAAATTGGGATCGGCTTCCGTATTGGAAAGCTGACAGTATCGGAACCGACCGGGGAACGGAAAAACGGCTATATGGTCTGGAACTGCACTTGTGATTGCGGCGGGGCCGTCCAGTTGGACACCCGCACTCTGCAGCGGGGTACGGTTCGGGACTGCGGCTGTGAGACGAAGGTAAAACCCGGTCAAAAGGACTTGACCGGGCAGAGATTTGGACGCCTGGTATGTTTGGAGCCAAGTCCCCATCGAAACAAACAGGGCGGAACACAATGGCTGTGTCAATGCGACTGCGGGAAGCAATGCCTTGCTGCCACCCACCAACTCCTGTGCGGCTATAAGAAAAGTTGCGGTTGCTTGAGTCATCCGCCGCTGAAGGACTATGTCGGCAAGCGGTTTGGAATGCTCACCGTGTTGGAATACGCTGGGAAGTGGGACAGGATGCACCGCTGGCGCTGTCTATGTGACTGCGGCAATGAAACGATTGTGGGACAAACTCTGTTGCAAAGCGGCAGGACCAAGAGCTGCGGCTGTAATGGAAGTCCACCAATGGAGAATTTGACAGGCAGGATCTTCGGGAAACTGACGGTGCTTGAGTTGGCAGAGTGGAAAAAAGGAACAAGCTATTGGCGTTGCCGCTGTGAGTGCGGAAATGAAACAATAGTTCGGTACGTTTATCTGATAAATGGTCATACCAAAAGCTGCGGATGCCTGCAAAGAGGAGCGATTTTGGACAATCTTCGCCTGGTGGACGGAACATCTGTTACCAAACTGGAAGCCATGCGAAACCGCACCATCTCGTCTAATACCAGCGGTTACACCGGTGTCTATCGTCAGAAAAACAGCGGAAAATGGGCAGCGCAAATCACATTCAAAAACAAGACTTACTATTTAGGAGCTTACGACAATATAGACGATGCCATTAAAGCCAGAAAACGCGGCGAGGAAATGCACGACGATTTTCTGGAATGGTATTATGAGACACATTCCAGAAGGAAAAAGACTGAGGAAAAAGCAAATCAGGACTCTTGACCAGAATACACAAAGAGACTGGAAACGAAGCATCAATTCAACTTCGTTTTCAGTCTCTTTTCTTGTTCCTCAATAAAAATGAATGTTCTTTTAATCATTTTTTTCAATTAAGGAACACAGTATGAATATACCGCGTAAAATAACCTATAAATTGGTCATTCGCACTTTTTATGATGCTGTGAAAGGGGCGGTTTTACAATATAATTTAAGTAGAAACAAAGGAAGGAGGTAGGTGCCCTGGTGAAAACAAAAGAGGATTTCAGCAATCGAGACCGTTTTGTAGAGCTTGGCGTTGTGATTGCGGCATTGCGAAAGAAAGCAGGAATGTCCCAGGAAGATCTTGCAGAAAAAGCAAACATCAGCCGTTCCACGCTGAGTGCGATTGAGGCGGCCAATACAATCCGTCCATTCTCTTTGGATATTCTGTTTCGAATTGCAGATGCACTTGATGTCAGGGCGGGTGACCTGCTAAATTCCTCTTTACCTGCAAACAAGTCCGAATAGACACAAAAATCGTTCCTTTTCCAGACAAGTAAATCAGGTTTCATGTTGGCTTGAAAGAAAGAATCGGACAGCCAATCATTGTATGCATGACCGCAAGGCTGTCAGTCATTCAAGGCTGAAGTCCTGCGGCCTTTTTATTGAATCAGGAGCAGTAAGGAAGGGGTGATGTTCCAATGATTTGGTCAAAGGAAAGCAGAAAACATCCACGAATGAGGTGCAAACCTGAAGGAATGATGTTGCAAAGCAAAAAGGGCCTGTAAAGTGGCAGCCATATTTTGCACGAGTTCTTGCTGCCCGGCCTAACAGGTTCGGGCATTTTCTGATTAAGGGAGGAGAAAATGCACAAATTATTGAAAAGAGTGGTCGAAGCAATTCAAGAAAAGCTGAAGATGTCTGTTTGGGCTACCCGTACAGAATCTTCAGCCTGTGATGAGAAGTCGGAAACAGAGCTGGAACGGAAGTACAACTCTGAATTCCGTGAAACGCTGGTGTCGCTGGAGAGGAAGCTGCACACAACGGAAGACCCTTCTGCCATAACTATGGAAGCGCTGAAAATGGTATGTGCTTTCCATGATGCGGATTGGGCGGGAATTCTGATCGTAGACCGTTCTGCTGAAATGTGGTCTCCTGCTATGTGGTATGATCCGGAGCTTGGGGAAATGGGTCCTACACTCTTTTATGAAGAGGAGTATTTTGAAAACTTTCAGCGCTGGGTGCAGGCTCTGAGAACAGGCAAGCCCATTATTGTCACGGATACAACGGCTGCTGATGTACCGCCGGATGAGGCTGCGCAATATGAGCGCCTCGCGGCCCATAGTGTAATTGGCGCTCCCTTTGGGGATCGTCCAACCGGATTCTTAGTTGTCCGGAATCCAAAGCGCTACCCGGACAAGCCGGATTTGGTTCAGATGCTGGCATTCGTAGCCTTATCCAGCTATTATTTGCTGGAACTGCAAAATGGTATACAGATGATGCGTGAAGCATCGGAGGATAATCCGGCAGATACGGATACCGTGACAATTAACCTTTTCGGAGTTCCGGAGATCATCACCTCCACAGGGCAGATGCTCCGTGACGCAAGCCCGGTTATGCTCCAGATACACGGCACGATTCACGGTCAGGGTAGTGTCCGTAAGGTCAGCGTCTTTCAGGCCCAGCAGCTCCCCACGGCGAATCCCGGTCAACAGCAATACCATGACGGCAAGGCCGGTACGGCGGTTTTCGTAGGCCATGGCGAAGTTCAGGATATAGCACGTCTCCTCCAGCGTGAAGGCCTCACGAGGCTGCTCCCGGATGCGGGGAAACTTGACACGCTGCACGGGATTCTTTCCGCACAGGTCATTGTCTACCGCAGCGGCGAACACAGCGCCCAGCAGCACATGGAGCTTATCCATGTAGGACTTGGAAGCGGTCACAGCAAAGGCATTGACAAACCTTTGCAGGTGCATGGGAAGGATCTCCGTTAGCTCCATGTCTTGCAGATCGTCCGGTATTTTACGGGCCACCATTTCCAGCGTATAGTAGGAATCCGGGCGGATGGTGTGCAGCTTGTAATTGGTCAGGTATTGGGGAATCCATTGGCCCAACGTCAATGGCAGTCACCTTCTTTCGGCACATCTACGCTGGTCAGGCGCACGTCCTTATACAGAGAGATTTCCGGGGCATCCGGATTATCCTGCCGGAATTCGTCGTAGTTTACGCCCCAGCGAATGACCTGTACATCCGGTTTCTTTACAAGGTCACGGGAGGAGAAGTACCATTTGCCGAAAATCTTTTGGGAATCCTTGTTCATGTACTTCACCAAATAGTTACAGGTACGCTCATAGTTTTCATCAATGGGAACACAGGTGGAGAAGCCAAACTTCCAATCCAGCATATTGGAAATAGGCTGGCCACGCTCCGTGGACAAGGGCCGACCTGTATGGGGGTCTGTTGCCTGTTGGATACGGACATCGCCCAAACAGCAAAGGCCGTGAAAATGGATGGCGCCGTCTTTATGCAGCTCCGGTACCAGTACATAACGAAAGCCCTTGCGATAGCTGGCATTTTTCAGGAACGTCATAACCTTCTTCAAGACCTCCTCCGGGTCATAGCGGGAGATTTTCGCAGCGTCCAGCGTCCACGTAAAGAAGAAGTCGAAGCGGTTACATCGGGCGATATCCCTCACAGCGGCCTTGGCACGGTTACGGCTGACTTCTGCGGCACGCTGCGGGTCATTTCCTTCTCCCTTAGGAGGTACGTCATAGAGACGTCTCAGCGGCTCCCAGCCGGGCTCACGAAAGATTGGCTCGTTGCATACCTGAACCACATCTATTGAAGGATACGACTTCACACGAGCATTGGAATATGCGTCTACCTGTCTTACACGAAACATCCCTATGTCACCTCCTAAGTGAAACCAATTTGTTGTAATATCAAGTAGGACAAGCCATTGCGGACACTGAGAGCCTTCTGCAAACCTGGGAGTCTCTGCAACAAGGTCATTGGCATAGAACAGCGGCCATTCGCTATTCCCGGAAGTCTCTGCGGGCATTGCGGGCTTTCTGCAAATGGGAAAGTCTGGTGCAACAAGGCCACGGGGGAGCTGGGATGCGAACCGCTTTGCGGCTTCGCCGCAAGTTGCTCTCGCATCTCCTTCCGGGGGCTGGTCCTTCTATTGGGAGTAGATACCGGAACAGTATTAGTAAAATCTACTTCTGATATAGTAACATTTGAGTCCTTCCCTTGTCAAGCAAAATGTGATATATTTGTAGTAGATTTTACGCCGCATGGAGGTGACGGTATGGGCGAGTCAAAGCAGATTACAGAAGTCTTATCAAACGCATGGCAGCAGGGTATTGAAATTGGTCAGGACATCAACCAGTCCAGAGCAGAGCAGCGCATGATAGTTGCACAGAGGGTCAAGGCACTTCGCAGCGCAAAAGGGATTTCCCAAGAAAAGATGAGCAACATCATTCATGCCAATACTCTGACCTACCGGGGCTATGAGAACTGCAAGAGTGATATTCCCCTCTTTTATCTGGTACGAATTGCGGATGCACTGGAAACAAGTCTGGATTACTTGGCCGGGCGGACAGAAATACGGGAACAAAGCAGCCTTGAGCAGCGGGTGCAGAAGCTTGAAACAATCGTTCTGAAAGGAACCGATTCATGACAAGGCGATAATGCAAAACAGGCGGCCCCCATCAGCATAAGGGGCCGCCTGTTTTTTGCGGTGAGCGATCTGCAATTTTCGTAACTTTTCAGGTGATTTGGGAGATTCTTCCAAACACCAAGTTCGTCAAAATAACGAAAGTCCCGGAACCGTAGTGATTCCGGGACTTTGACGTGTGGTGCACGGTACAGGACTCGAACCTGTGACCCCATGCACGTCAAGCATGTGCTCTACCAGCTGAGCTAACCGTGCGAACAAAGGTATTCTACCGGAAAGTCCCCCGTTTGTCAACACTTTTCTTGCCAATCTGAAAAGTTTTTGTTATACTGCTGTCAAAGAACATCGTAGGCGCACAAGGAGGAACACTTCATGGAGAAAATCGCACTGGTCACGGGCTCCTCCCGTGGCATCGGCCGGGCCGTGGCCACGGAACTGGCCCGGCAGGGCTGGGCCGTATGTATCAACTATCGGGAGAGGGAGGACTGCGCCCGGTCACTGGTGGAACAGCTCACCGGGGAGGGCTGCCGGGTGATGGCGGTGCAGGCGGATGTGG
>UMAX01028845.1_pt1 | contig 40515 bp, 27 predicted proteins | sample 1963821 | NCBI WGS metagenome assembly UMAX01 (sample SAMEA4835927, study PRJEB28245) | human gut metagenome | biome: gut microbiome; material: fecal sample | place: Denmark | collected 2008 | reverse complement strand
CAGGAGCTGCTGTTGACTCTTCTGTTGGTGCCTGTGTTGGAGCAGCTGTTGGTGCTTCCGTCGGAGCTTCTGTAGTTTCAGGCTGTGTTGAAACCTTTGCATTTACTGTATTCTTTGTAACTTCTATTTCATTGCCCTGGCTGTCAAATGCTTTGATGGTATATGTGAATTCTGTATCATAATCAGCAAGTACAACATCCACCCAGTCAGCAACAATATCTTTCTTTATTTCATTTCCTTCAGCATCATAAAGTGCATATGAAGCTGCTCCTGTAACCTTTGTCCATTTAAGAAATGCTGTTAAGCCTTCATTTCTCTCCTGAAATACATTCATTTCATTATTAACATACTTTTCAAAATGAACAGGTTCTGTAGTTCCTCTTGCAACTATGGCTCCTGTAGCATCTTTATATATTATTCTAACTACATAGTCACCACCATTTTCAACTTTAATTGAATCATCCTTTGAAGCTACAACATTATCAACATCTGTTCTGCCTTTTGCAACTCCCCAGATGTAATTATTTGTACCGTTCTTTGCCCAATGCTTTTCATCTTCAATAACTGAGTCCGGAGTTCCAATGTAAAATTCCTGTGTTAAACCATCCATACCTTCAGGGTGTACCCATTTTACTGTAATTCCATTATTAACGTCCTTCTCAACACTTGTAATTTCAATGTTTGCCACTGTGTCTGCATCATGTACTGTAGTTGTTTCTACCTCTCCCGGAACTGTAATTTCCTTTGATGCTGTTTTTACAGGGTTAGTATCTGCCTGAGCATCTTCAACTGTTGAATATGCTACAATATACACAGTATGTGTTCCCTGTGCAAGATATATACCTGCCTTTCCATTGGCTGCAAAATCAGATGCAATTGTAAATACCTTGTCAAACTTGTAATTGTTGTTCATTCCTCCATTTTCATTCAGCCATTGAAAATTGCTTTTCCAATTCCATTCATTCGAATAGTTAATTGCGGAATGATCTGAATCCGTCTGGTCTACATAAATGCAGTAGATATAAGGATCCTTTGCTGTTTCACCATCATAAGCAGAAGTAAATTCCACATCAAACATTTTAACGTTATCTTCTACGCTCCATGTTATCCGAGAGATTTCAAACTCTCCTTCTGCCCTGGCTGTTGCATCATTAATAACCAATGATGATACAACCATGGCTAAACTTAATGCAAAAGCTAAAAACTTCTTAACTGTTTTGTTAAATTTCATTAACGTTATCCTCCTTTAATTCTTTAATACTCATTTAGTTTCTCGTACAAACTAAAGATGTTATTATTATAGCATTGTCTTTTGTGCATTTCAACGATTAAAACGTTTGAAACGCTTTTTATTTTATGCATTTTTTACAAGTGTTTTATGCGTTTTTTAACTCTTTTCATACTATTAATATACTTGATTTGAAATATTTTTATCTTTATTTACTGTGTTTTGTTATTATATTATCCATTTTGCAAAAACATTTCAAATCTTCTATGGCTTGCATCGTTTTTATAATTACAGTCCAATGTTTTTATAACAGAAAAAGCCATTACGCCGACTTTTAAATGTACCGACCTCCAATCGTTAGATTTTTAGGTCTAACTTTTAGGTGTCGGTACAAATCAGCGCAACAGCTTTTTCTTATTATACATTATATTAGGTATCATTACTTAATGACAAATGTCTTTGCTTGTTTAGTTTTGAAACACCAGTTTAGGGGTTCTGTCCACAAAATACATTCCCCAGTGCTTCTCCGGTTCTTCAGGAGTATTTCCACCTTTCCACGGTTCATCAAAAGCTTCAAACATATAAGCAATTATTTTCTCATTGTCACTCCACTTCCAAAACTCCTCGATGTATTTTTTCTGGTTTTCTTCATTGGCATCCTCTTCTTTAATCTGTGCAAATCCTACACTGCTTGTTGCCCAGCCTACTTCAGAGAACAGTATTTCCTTATCCGGATACAATTCCTTCATACGTTTGTACCATTTTTTGTTTTCCCTAAGTCCACCTTCCACGGAATTGCCACCCCAGAGAGGATACGAATGTACACTGATTATATCAAGATACTTTGCCAGTTTCCCTAATTCCTGCCATTCTATTGCTCCCTCATTGAAGGTAACCGGTTTTCCCGTTCCTGCCTTAAGCCTCTTGGCAAATTCAATAAGCCTTTCCACAGGAACTGTATTGGCTCCCCATTTAGGAGTATTTTCATTCCCTACTGATACAACATTAATAATGTCAGAATTTTCATTGGCAATTCTTATTAATTCATCAATATTGGCATCATTTCTCTTTGCCCTTGCCTTTAACTCTTCATCTGAATAATTTGTCTTAAGCCACGGACAATTAGGATTATTAACTTCCGATATAAGGTCAGGACCCAACATCATCTGCATATCATACTTCATATCCCTTATTACCTGGCATGTCATTTCCGAATATACAATGGGGTCATACATTCTTATGTACTTAAATCCCATGTTATATAAAATTTTTACGTCCTCTTTTATCTGCTCATATGTAGGGTACGTGCAGGTTTGGGGACTTTGCCCTTCACGATAGCCTGAATAGCAAATTGCTCTTGCCCATTCCATTATATTTCCTCCTCTTGCTAATATGTATTGCCATCAACTTTTGATTAATGACCAGTGATAGGAAACATTTACAAAAAATGAACTTCCTTCGTTTTATTTCCTACCTAACCAAGAACTGCTGTAATTTGCACCTCTTTATTTAATTTGTTAATATCTTCTTTGGCAATAACATCACCATTGCCATACTTTTCATTATTTATATATATTTCCTTTACGGAATATTCACCTGCATCAAGTCCCTTCGGATTTTCATACGTAACATTAATGTTTACGCCACCAAACAGACAGGATGCACCTGCTTTGTTATCCTTAAACTGCTCGTTTAAAAGTTTTGGCTGAAGTTTAAGGTCGCCAAGTTCACCTTTTATACCGTACATTTCATTTAATACCGTAAGAAGCAACCAGCTGGCTGAGCCTGTAAGATAATGATACATTCCCTGACCTCTCTGGTTTACGTACTCCGGAACTCCCGGATAAATACAGCTTACGCTATAGTTGTGACAATGTTTATAAAGGGTATTTATTACTTTATATCCTTCCTTTGCAAAACCTCTTCTGTAAAGTGCATTGGCATACATAACTGCCATATGTGAAAATACTGCTCCATTTTCCTTATGTCCAAATGCGAAACCAAACATTCTTCCCAGATCGGTTTTAACTTCATTAAAGTTTGTGTTTAATCTGTAGCCTCCAATTGCTCCATCATAAAGATAATCGTCTGCCGATTTTACAATTTTTGCCACCTGCTCATCCGTAGCAGTACCTGACATAATGGCAAATACCTGACCTGTAAGCATCATTCTTACTCCTGATGAAAAATCACCTTCAACAGCATTTCCACTATTATCATAATATCCGTTAAACCATGAATTTCCCTCTTTATTGGTAATCCATTCAGTCTTCCTAATATGGTCTGCTATCCATGATGACATTTCATTAAGCACATTGCAAAGCTTTGTACAGTCTACTGATACCTTTTCGCCACTTACCTTGTGCCCCACTGCATTACAATAAGCATTTAGAACTTTGTGTTTCTCATCTATGCTGTCATAAACTTTCTTGTCTGCATTTAAGAGAACCTCAATCTCCTTTGCAAGAGAAATGGTACCCTTTCCTGTTTTCTTTGAAAGAGTCATTATATCTTTTGCTAAATCTCTTAAATTTCCGCCATATAACGCTGTGAATGCAACACTTTCTCCACGTTTTTCAGCCATATCAAGACCGTCGTTCCAATCAGCACCACGAAGTCTGATATGGTTATGTTCTCCTACATCGTAGAAGGATGTAAGGTGTTGTATAAGCAAATGTTCCAGTACAGTTCCCCTGTATGGTGTATCGTCTTCTGATAACTGCATATTGCCTTCACCATCACTCCACAGGTTATCCCTATGCTCACCTCTTCCAATTTGTGCATCCTTAAAATATGTATTTTCTTCATTTAAAAATTCAATATCTCCGGTTTGCTGCATATAAAGGCTTGTAGTTAAGTATGGCCATGCTCCATGATCCATCCACACTCTTACAATATTATTTCTGTCAGCAATAAATTCACCCTGCTTTGAACCTATAATAGTAGCATTGGTTCCGTCAAATCTTACACCTCCAAAGTTGTCAATTAACATCTGACGTACCTGCTTTGGCTCCATAATAAGAAGGGCAAGGCAATCCTGCCATAAATCTCTCCATCCTCTTCCACCTTTTCCATAATCATGATGAGGAAGGAATGAACAGCCATATATTCTTCTAAGCATAGGCTGGAAATTAACCCAATGCATCCAGTTATCAAAATCACTGTCTGCCGAATTGTAACTTACGTTGATTTTATCCTGCCAATACTTTTTAGTTTCTTCAAGAAAGCTGTCAAAAGCCTTTGTGTCAAGGTATTTCTCCCCTAACTTATCTATTTCTTCTTCTGAATTACCATAGCCTAATGCTATAATGTATGTTTTTGTTTCTCCCGGTGAGATTACAGCATCAGCAAATCTCATTGCCGCAACTGTTTCGTAGCCGTCAATTTCTTCACCAATTCCATACGGAAGAGGCAGATTCTTGGCAACCATATATGGATTTTCAAAATTTCCGCCACGTCCGATAAACTCCTCAGTAACAGGACAGAAGCTAATTGGGGAAACCATTACTCCGTCAGTTTCTTCCTTTGCCAAAGCTCCATAATAAACAGTGTTTTTATTGTGTCCTCTCTCATCAAATGTAAGTGTCGGAAAGATTTCTATTCCGTTTTTTACCGTAAATGTTCTGTGAAGCAAAGAGGTAACATGTCTGTGATCTCTTATATTTGAAGCCGAACGTCCATACAAAGGTATAGCTGTAGTAGGAGTAAATTTAATATGTGAATCTGTTATGTTTGTAATTTCTATTTTAGTCAGTTCCACCTTGTCCTTAGTTTCAGGAACAAATGATGTCACTGTAGCTTTAAGCCCTAAATCATCAGATTTTCTCTCTATCTGATGCCACATAATTCCGGCTGTCAGCTTCACTTCTTCTTTATCATCATCAAACAACTTAGCCTGCTGTGCTGCTGAACGTCCTGCCACAGACCAGGCTTTTTTACCTTCAACGTAAATCCAAAAGTTTCTTACTGACTTGTTGTTGTGCAGGTTTTCACTGCTAACCGGCTCTAACAAAAATGTATTCTGGTCTAATTTTATATCTCCCCCTAAATCAGGTGTTATGGAGCTCATAACTCCTGCCTCATTAGCTAACGGAAAATACATATAGCTAGTTAAATCCGGATTATTCAGGGTAAATGTCCCTTTTTTATCTAAATATTTTAAGTTGCCCATTTTATTTCTCCTTTATGACATATTGGTATATCTATATTATCATAAAATCGTTTCAGTATAAATATATTAGTATGTTTTTCTTTATAAAAAAAGTATTAAAATTTTATATAACTCCTTTTTTTTTCATATAATACAAATTTGCACCCTAAATATGTTTTTTTATTTTGTAGGCTTTCTACCTGATTTATTTTTGCACATTTTATTATTTAATAATCTTTCTGGAAAATTCCACTTGTTTTTGCCCTAAAGACAAACGCTAAAAAACGTCCATATACCCGTAATTACATACAGATACATGAACGTTCCTTCTTATCTTGATATAATGATAAACTTATTTTTTTGTTTTCAAACCGGCTATAATTCCATAAAGAATTAATAAAAATCCTACTACCAAAGCTATTATTATACATATATTGGCAATGTAAAAACTATAGAACATAATATATTGGCATATTATCGCTATGTACATTACAAGCACTCCCGCAGAAATAACAACAGTTTTCTTTCTGCACACCAATGTGACTATTGCCATAAGTATAAAAGCTCCTGCCACAAAAAATAATAATTCTCCGCCACAATTATTAAGCTGTGCAATAACTCCCATTAAAACCCAAATTGCTCCTATGACTGCTAATGAAATTGATACTTTCTTCACTATGTTGCCTCCTTCAATTTTTTCCCATCGGTATTATCCCAAATGTAGGTTTATTCCACCTTATATCTGTGCAATTCACCGTCCTTAATTATCACATGGTAATCCTCAACCTTATATGGCTCATATATCTTATTAAAGTATTCATATCTGTCACAATATTCCACTCTTTCATAAAAATCCAAATCCGTGGCTGGCACAAATATTGTATCTTCTCCGTTATATTCATGTTGAATACCTAATACTTTCATTGTTTCTTCATAATTCTCATTATACATACTTGTCGGTGCTATTGCCATTTTTTCAAACAACTTGCTCCCTCTTAATTCCACCTTATGTCCCTTATATATTGCATATGGTGTGACTCCGTAAACATCCCCTATTTCTTCAGCTGTTACAGGGCGAATATAGTATCCCCATTCACTCTGTATGCACTTATCATCTACAATATGTTCATCATGAATTTTAACTATCAGTTGATTTCTGCTATCGTCATTATACAATCTTATTTCCTTTCCCTTGTAAATTGTGTACATACCTCGTCTTAATCTCATTTTATTTTCCTCCATGTTCCATCATCAAATTTATATTGTTTCACTACCTTTCCATGTTCAATCTTGGTTATCAACGCATTATCATCATATTCTATTCCGTTTTCTAAATTCCACTCCGGTATAACTTTGCCATTTTCTGATCCCGTAAATCCATTTTGTGTACATGGATCAGGTAATGTATTGTTTCCACCAAATTCATAACCATATGTGTTGTCCAGATTGATTTTCTTAAGTTCCTTATTCAAAGTCTTAAACTCTATCTTCCAGTACGACGTCTGCGATGGAAGATAATCAGGTGTACCTCCATTAGCTGGCTCATATCCAAGTCTAAATGTATCATAGATATCTTTAAAATCTCCTACATCGTTATAATCCCCCGCTCTTGATATACACCCTCTTACAGCATTATATTCTCCACTTACATATTTTTCAACATCCTCCGGTTTGATATACCTTCTAAGCAATGTATTCTTGTTTATTGTAAACTTCTCCCTTATGTGACAGACCACCTTCTATTTAAATCGTTTTTCTCAAAAGGAATTGCAGACATGCATCCACAATTCCCATTAAAACATATGTTTTTAATTCTCTGTCATCCCAAGATGTACGTTTATTCCACCTTATGTCTGTGAAGTTCACCGTCCTTAATGATTACATGGTAATCCTCAACCTTATACGGTTCAAATATACCCTTAAAATATTCGTATCTGTCATAATACTTTGCTCTTTCATAAAAATCTAAATCCTTTGCAGGAACAAATATCGTATCATCTCCATCATATACATGTTGAATGCCTAATACTTTCATTGTTTCATCATAGTCTGTGTTATCCATGTCAGTTGGTGCTATTGCCATTTTTTCAAACAGTTTACTTCCTCTTAATTCCACCTTACGTCCTTTATATATTGCATATGGTATTACTCTATAAATGTCTCCTATTTCATCTGGTGTTACCGGACGAATGTATCCTACCCATTCATCTTCTATACACTTGTCGTCTATTTTCTTATGCATATAGATATAATATCCATCGCAATCCATAATACGATGAAGTTGCTGTATTTTGTTTTTATATTCTGTATATATTCCTCTTCTCAATGTCATTTTACCTTCCTCCATTTTCCATCAACAAATTTATACTGTTTCACTACCTTTCCATGTTCAATCTTGGTTATCAACGCTTTATCATCATATTCTATTCCTTTTTCCAAGTTCCACTCCGGTATTACCTTTCCATTTTTTGCGCCTGTAAATCCATTTCTTGTACATGGATTTATATCTTCATTCAGACCTCCAAATTCTTTTCCATATGTATTGTCCAAATTGATCTTTTTCAAATCATCCGGTATAGTCTTAAACTCTATCTTCCAGTATGACTTATCTGTTGAATGATATGGTGTATCATTGTAGTCCAGACGAAATGTTTCAGAGATATCCTCAAAATCCCCAACTTCACTGTAATCCTCTGCCCTTGATATGTATCCTCGTACAGAAGTATAGTCTCCACTTACGTATTTTTCTGCATCCTGTGACTTAATTATTTTTCTAAGCAATGTATTCTCATCTATCGTAAACTTCTCTCTAATAGACTTAATTATCTCCTTCTCTCTTTCCGTGTATGTTCCATTATTTAACGGTTTAAGCTTAAGTTCCTGAAACCTGCCTATACCTATTTCATTCTCTGTCATCCCAAGATGTACATTTATTCCATCTTATGTCTGTGCAGTTCACCGTCCTTAATGATTACATGGTAATCCTCAACCTTGTATGTTTTTCCTACTCCCTTAAAATACTCGTACCTATCATAATACTTTACTCTTTCATAAAAATCCAAATCCTTGGCTGGCACAAAGATTGTATCTTCTCCATTATATTCATGTTGAATGCCTAATACTTTCATTGTTTCTTCATAATCCTCATTATCCATACTTGTCGGTGCTATTGCCATTTTTTCAAACAACTTACTTCCTCTTAATTCCACCTTACGTCCCTTATATATTGCATATGGTGTAACACTGTAAATATCACCTATCTCATCTGGCGTCACAGGGCGAATATAACCTCCCCACTCATACTTTATACATTTGTCATCTATTTTGTTATGCATAGAAATATAATATCCATCATATTCCATAACGTTTCCAAATTCATATGCTACATTATTATAAGTTGTTTTCGTATATCTTCTCAGTTTCATTTTACTCCCTCCATTTTTTTCATGTCTCTTTATTAAGTCTTTTACATTTTTCAAAAAGTTTTCTATGTATTGAAACAGCTTTTTTCAAAAGTAATTGTGGCTATATAGCCACAATTACTCGAATAATCAAATCTATTATTCAATTATCTATATGTACATTCTCAAATGTAAATTTATTCCACCTTATATCTGTATAATTCACCGTCCTTAATTATCACATGATAATCCTCAACCTTGTATGGCTTATATATTCCTTTAAAGTATTCATATCTATCATAATATTTCACCCTTTCGTAAAAATCTAAGTCCTTGGCAGGCACAAAGATTATATCTTCTCCATGAGATACATGTTGAATACCTAGTGCTTTCATTGTTTCTTCATAATCTTCATTATCCATGCTTGTCGGCGTGATTGCCATTTTTTCAGACAACTTGCTTCCCATTAATTCCACCTTATGTTCCTTATATATTGCGTACGGTCTAACACTGTAAATGTCACCTATCTGATCTGGCGTGACGGGGCGAACGTAACCTCCCCATTCATCCTGTATGCATTTATCATCTATCATTTTTTCATCATATATTGGAATCACAAAATTGTAATCATCTTCATACAATATTGTTTCCTTTCCCTTATAGACTGTATAACTATCCCATCTTAATCTCATTTTATTTTTCTCCATAAATTCCAACACATAAGTCTATTCCATCTTGTACCTATTCAACTCACCGTCCTTGATTATCACATGGTAATCCTCAACCTTGTATGGTTCATATATTCCTTTAAAGTATTCATATCTGTCACAATATTCCACTCTTTCATAAAAATCCAAATCCGTGGCTGGCACAAATATTGTATCTTCTCCGTTATATTCATGTTGAATACCTAATACTTTCATTGTTTCTTCATAATCTTCGTTATCCATACTTGTCGGTGCTATTGCCATTTTTTCAAACAACTTACTTCCTCTCAATTCCACCTTACGTCCCTTATATATTGCATATGGTGTAACACAACGTATATCTTCTATCTCATCCGGTGTAACGGGACGAATACAATGCCCCCATTGATCTTTTATACACTTATCATCTAGCATATCTTTATCACTTATTGGAATTACCAATCGATTAATAATGCCATCTCTATACAGTAATGTTTCTTTTCCATTATAAAGCGTATAACTATCCCATCTTAGTTCCATTTTACTTTCCTCCATAAATTTCAACACATAAATTTATTCCACCTTATATCTGTGTATCTCACCGTCCTTGATTATCACATGGTAATCCTCAACCTTATATGGTTTATATATTCCCTTAAAATATTCGTATCTATCATAATACCTTACTCTTTCATAAATATCCAAATCCTTGATGGGCACAAATACTGTATCTTCTCCATTATATTCATGTTGAATACCTAGTACTTTCATTGTTTCTTCATAATCTTCATTATCCATACTTGTCGGTATAATTGCCATTTTTTCAGCTATACGACTTCCTCTTAATGCCACCTTATGTCCCTTATATATTGCGTATGGTCTAACTCCATAAACATCCCCTATTTCTTCAGATGTTACGGGGCGAATATAGTATCCCCATTCACTCTGTATGCACTTATCATCCACAATATGTTCATCATGAATTTTAACTATCAGTTGATTGCTATTGTCATCGTTATGAAATCTTATTTCTTTTTTCTTATAAATTGTATACATACCCCATCTTAATCTCATTTTATTTTCCTCCATATTCCATCATCATCAAATTTATACTGTTCCACTATCTTTCCATTTTCAATCTTGGTCATCAACGCATTATCATCATACCCTACTCCATCTTTTTTTAAGTTCCATTCTGGTATGACTTTACCATTTTCCGATCCCGTAAATCCATTTCTTGTACATGGATTTTCATCTACATTACCACCTCCAAATTCTATTCCATATGTTTTGTCCAAATTAATCCTCTCCAAATCATCTGATATAGTATTAAATTCTATCTTCCAGTATGACTTGTCTGTTGAGTGATATGGTGTGCCTTTGTAATTCAGACGAAATGTTTCAAAAATATCCTTAAAATTTCCAACATCATTATAATCTTCCGCCCTTGATATATACCCCATTATGGCATTATATTCTCCACTTACATACTTTTCAACATCTTCCTGCCTAATATATTTTCTCAGCAATGTATTCTTATTTATTGTAAACCTTTCCCTAATAGACTTAATTATTTCCTTCTCTCTTCCTGTGTATTTTTCACCCTTTAACGGCTTAAGCTTCAATTCCTGAAATTTATCTATGGTTATTTTATTCTCCTTAAGTCCCTTGCATAGCGTCTTACTTAATGACAGAGTGTTTTTATTTTTCAACAATTTCACCGCATCATCAAGGTAATCTATCATTAACTGAATGCCCTTCTTTTCATCAGTTTCCGGCAAACTGTTGATTACATCAATTACATCGTGAATGTTGCCATTTTCTTCATATCTCTTTATTAATGCTTGTCCGTCTTTTCCAAAGGGTTCCAGTTCATTGGCGAACTTGTCCCCATACTTATTCTTTATACCATACCAGTAATCATCTATGGCACTGTTTCCGCCTGTATCTTTTCGCCCTCCTGTACCCCCTGTACCTGTATCTTTTCCTGAGCCTCCTCCTATCTCCGAATCGCTTTTTCCTACTCCCGGATCTGTTTTTTCTCCATCTTTTCCGGAGTCGTCTTTTCCTATTTCCGAGTCGCCTTCTTCGGATCCTGAACCACCTGAATCTGAATCTCCTCCTGTTCCGTAATCATCTTCTCCTGTTCCTGTATTATCTGACCCTGAACCTCCTTCTGAGCCGGAACCACCGTCTCCCGGTCCCGGTTTATTCTCTCCCGGATCAGCAGGATCCACGTCTGGTTTATTCTCTCCCGGATCTGCCGGATCCACATCCGGTTTATTTTCTCCCGGATCTACTGGATCCACATCCGGTTTTGATGGTTTAACATCCTTCCCTATGTCTATTACTTTCCATTTTCCATACTTTTTAGATATAAATTTGAAAAAAGCTGACTCATCGTAACTTATGCCCTCCATTATTTTAGGCATTGCGTAGTCAAATACGAGTACCATCACCCAGGCTTCCAAAGCCTTCTCAAGTATCTTTTCTGCCGTTTCACGGTTAGGATTTTTCACATAATCCGACGTCCATTCCCCTACATTAATTATTTCCTTTCCAGCGTAATATGCCCCTGTTACACTAAGTATTATCACACATATATCCAAAATGCTGATTCCTGATGCTAAGGATACCAACACATTCATCAGTGCTTCCAATGCGCATAATGCAAAATACTCATATGTTGCTATTGCAAATACCGCCGCGATAGCTACCAACACTGTGAACAGCACCAAACTAATTTCAGATGAACTTTGTCCTCCGCATAAACCACCTGCAATCATGTAAGAAGCTGCACCATTTTCGGTATTTAATACAATATAACCGGTTCCCTGCCAATCATAGTAAGATATTTCTTTCTCTGGTACTATTACTATTTTATCATTATTTAGTGCCTTTTGAATTTCCTTTTTGGTATTTTCGTTAATTGAAAGACTGTTTAACTTGTCCGTATCTTCCTTTGACAAAGTAAGAACGTCTATACCTCTTTCCTTTGCCTCCTCAATAACTGATATGGAAGATATTCCCTGAGTGTCCGTTGCTTCACCTATTACATATCCCTCTAAATACGAACCTATCGCTCCACTTAGCATCATAAAATTCTTTACGTCTGCATTTTCTCTGATAGCTTCATCTTTGTTTTCAGATTCATCCTGCTTCGGTGCAACCCCTAATGTATCAGTATCCACGTCAATATACAATGAGCCGTCACTGGTGGCAACAGGCATTCCCATCATCCTGCTTACCTTCGGCATGTACCCCACTATGCATTGGCTGATACACCTTGCCCACTGTACCCCGGCCGCCTTTGCCGAGAGCTGTGTGTATAAATCAAGATACCCGAAATACTCCTGACCCACGGTACATGTCAAAACTTCCATTGCCTGAATCAGATTTCTTTTTCCACTTTTAACCTCATCAACACAGGACTGAAGCTCTTCATATTTTGTGTCAAAATAAGTGCTGTTTATGGTATTGTAATCAAATACAATTCCATAAATTCCACCTGAAACAAGGGGATTTTCCACCTTTACTTCATCAATTCCTGCCTCAGCTATATTCATTACAAGGTTCGTGTATGTACCCGGAATCTGTGAATTACCTTCAAGAACCTTTTTCTCATCTACCTTTATTACCGGCTTCACTCTTACCAGATATGATGGTGTTGAAAATAAATCACCATACCTGTCTATTATTTTTTCATCCTCATCGGTTGCAGGCTCATAACTTAATGTTACATTATGTCCATATAAATCCGCCGTATAAAATGTAATGCTTGCATCCGTAGTTTCAGCAAAGGTTTCCCCGTACAGTGCATTATTAACTGCCAATGTGATTTTATCCATAAAATCATCTGTAAGATAATTTTCTTCATACGTTGTGCTTACTACATGATAAGGAAGACTGTTAGGCAGATATCCGGTTTCTACCTTCTTTATATTTCTTATCCCTACTGCATCAGCAATTTCCTTTAATTCTATATCATTATTATTTATAAAGTCCTTAAGTTCACTTTGCTTTTGTGATACTTCATTTTCGCTATTTTGAATTTCTCCATTGAATATATCCTTGTAATCTGAATTGATTAGTGCTTCTTCCAATTTTTCTGTACTAGAAGAAGTAACGTTTTTTTCTGTATCTCCACGCAAAAATTCCTCTACCCTGTTATCTTCCACCTCTTCTTCATACTGCTTAAAGGACGGGTCAACATCTACCCATACCTTTTCTCCACTAACTTTTCCTGCACCCCTGTATGAATCATACGGAACCAGCACCTTTACCCAGGCATGTTCTATTCTCAATTTAGTAATCTTGCCTTTTCCATTAATCCCATAATTAGTTGAGACTCCCAGCATTGACATTGCATTAACGGCTGCTTTTTCTGTCTTAACTCCAAGCCAGTTCATTACCTTATTTATTTCAATATCAACATTACCTGTTACAAACCTTGCTTCATATCCCTTATATCTTAATAATGCAATCAGTAACGCCGCCTGATCCAGATCATTTCCTGCTTTTTGCTCATATGTTCCTATGGCACCAAGTCTTAAACCGGTATACTGCCTATATTGAATATTGTTTCTGACATATTCATATATTTCTGCCGGTGTTTCCAATGAATCGGCAGTCTTTTTCATGTTTTCATTAATTTTAAGATATGACTCGTTAGCAGCTTCCGTAGAATCAGCACTATAATTTATGTAATCAGACTTAACCATCTGCTCACCAATTATTTTTTCTGATTCATACCCCGTTGCCATTCCATGAGCCTCATCGTTATTATCCACCTTTGGCTCATCATACTTTTGCATGTCTTCTATTTCAGATTTTATTGATGCAATCTCAACATTAACTTCTTTTCCCGAAACAGTACCTGATTTCATTTTTTCAGACAGCTTTTCAATTTTTTCTGAAACCCTGTTAAGACCATTCATTGCCAGTTTCTCATAGCTGTCGGCTCTTTTTATTATTTCTTCCGATGTTGTATTTTTCTTCGCGTTCTTAACTTCCTTTTTTACTGTTTCCTCTGTATCCTTTATTAGTTTTCCAAGATTATTCAGTGTGTCTTTTTGTTTTTCTCCCTCTGTTGAACCTTCTAATTCTTCCATCACTTGTGAAATATCGCTATATTTCTTTGCTGAAGCCACCCTTATCTGTGGTTTTTCCCCCTTCATCTCATTACATGCAATTGTCTTATCTGACTTACTTTCTCCCGGCAAAATGTCCGGTGCATAAGTAGATACTACCATTATTGCAACAATAAGTGACACTGCTATTATTGTATTATATAATTTATTTTTAAACATGCTTAATGACATTACTGTACCCCTTCTTGTTCTTTCCTGTTGTTTTTCTTCAATGCTACGCAAATGATAATTAAGGCTATGCATTGTATCAGAATCATTATCCTAATACTATCTCTGGTAATAAAATCACCTGTTATAGGACTTAATATGGACTTACCGTTTTCCATATATTTCGCTGACTCTGACTCTTTTTCTTCCTTAACACTTCTGTTATCTATATTTGAAACATTGTTTTTTGCTTTGTTACTATGATTTAAATCCGTCTTAGAACCACCCCTTTTATTGGCAGTTCCTTCTTTGTTTTTGTTATCTTTGACAGTATTTTTATCATCCGTACCCCTATCCACATTTTTCTCCTTCACAAACACTGCCTTTATTCTTACGTCTTTATCCGGCATAACTATGTTTATTTGTGAACTGTTTACCTGATTAATGTCCAATGATATATCTTCACTTACCCACTTATCAAATACATATCCCTTATTGGCTTTAGCATTTAAGGTGACTACTTCGTTCTTCTTGTATTCCCCACTTTTATCCTCTACATTTCCTCCTGTTCCTGCCGTAACTTTCAATATATATCTGTGTTCCAAAACATCTATTCCTGCCACGTCAAGGGCTGTCATTTCTCCATTAATCTCCGCCATATATATGGCAATATAACTTCCCTCTTCATAGCTCTTAGTTTTAACAGTCATCTTTTCACTAGCTTCGTTACTACCTGCAAGTTCCATCTCACCGTCAGTTATGTAAATTCTGTTGGCATCACCCTTATTGATTAATACAATTCTTGTATTTGTTTTTTTCTTTTCTAAATTGTTATAATCAGTTAAATTAATATCTGCCGTAATATCATCCCCAACATATACTCTATTGTCAGATAATGACATTTTTCCTGTGACCTGTCCCTTATTTTCATCCATTATTGTTTCTTCCGGTTTATTGTGGGACAATATACTGTTTCCTTCTTTTTTCTCGATTTTAACAGTGCTCTCATCCTCACTTTCATCTTCATTTTTTATATCCGGTATAGCTGAACTTTTATTGTTTGAAACACCAATTTTTATGTCATCTAAGTTAATTTCTATGTTCTCATCATTTTCATCAACGTAAGAAAATTTTATGTCTTTAATTAAATTTATATCTTTCTCAAAGAACATATTTGAAATGTCATATTTAATGTCTAAATTCCGGTCCTCCCCCACTCTTAAATAATTTCTATTGTAGATTACTGTTGTTGTACCATCTTCATTTTTTATCACTTCATCAGGTTTATTATCAAAACTTATTTTTGAAAATGGAATATCATTTTCCAGTGTCATGGAAAGTTTCACATTTCTTCCTGCCATTTTGAAAATATCTCCCAGTAATTCCCTAACACTACTGATAATTTCGCCGTTATCCTTTGAATTAACCCAGCGTCCTCCACCTACTTCTGTGATATACTCCATTGTTTCCTTTGCTTCTTCGATTTTTTCCATCGAATAATCATTTTCCAGATAAACACCATAAATATTAATATTCTTTCCTCTGATTTTGTCTTCATCAAGTGTCTTGCTATCTATCCCTTGACTTCTCGTTCCATCAGTAAATAAATATATTACCCTGTCTCTGTCATCTTCGTCAAAAAAACCTGAAAAATAATTTATGGCATAATACGTGAATGTTCCACCGTTCGGTTCTTTGCCATAGGCTCTCTCAAGCCCCCAATTTATTTCCTTTTCATTATTTGTAAAATCTCCAATGTATCTGTTCAAAGTAACATCAAACATTGCCACTCTGTCTTCCGGCTGCTTGTTATCTATTATTAATTTCGCACCATCTACCGCTTTCTTCCAATCCTCTTTTGACATGCTTCCGGAACTGTCAAGCATTATCATTATGTCCATTGGTTTTCTTTTAATTGTTTCCGATAAACCTTTTCCTGATAATGAAAAATCAACATTTATGTTGTCCGTTGTGGTGTCAATGAAGTTACTGCTAACCTTATAATCTATGTCAATTCTATTTTCGTCTGTGGATGAATATATCTTCACATAATTGTTTTTGGTCTTTTGCTCCACACCTTTTCTTAATATTTTCGTTTGAACCCTGACAATGGTTGTATCTTTTATATCCGGAACATATGTAAAATCATCAAAAATAACTTCCTTTAAATTCTCTCCACCAATTTTTTTATTTTCCGCCTTGTATAAAACCTTTTCATTGTCCCCAATAATACTTACCTCTGCGGTTATTTCATCACTTACATTTGATAAAACATATGCTGACGGCTGTATTATTATTTTTTTACCTGAATTAATTTTATATGCTTTTGGAGAAATATTACTATTAACAGATTGAACTTCAAATGTTTCTAATACTTCAACAGCCTTTAACCTGCTTGCTATAACCTCTCCTTTGATGTTATCAACTATTGAAACTAGAACTTCAAAAGTACCAATATTATTTTCTGTATTCCATAAATAGGTATTGTTCCCTTCTGTATTCAACATTTGTGAATAACCTTCTTTTCCTGATACAACAACAATTACCTTATAATTGTCCTTCATTCCTATAATATCAGGTGTTATTTTAACTTCTGAATAGGCGCCTATTCTTTCCTTATCAGAACTTATCTTTATTCCTTTTATTAATACATTACCTGTATTTAGCTTTCCGGCTACTTCTTCATACTCATTTACCAAACTAATGTAAAGACTTGTAAGTTCTGCATCTTCAAATAAACTGCCATCTTCAGCCACTTTATTTGAGATAACTGAAATTCTGTTTAATGTATCATCATTATCTTCCACAAGTGCTAATGAACACATAAGGGAATTTTTTATTGTTTCATTATCAATTCCCCACAATGTATTATCTTTTTCGTTACTATCTATGTACTCTCTACATTTCTTTAATATTTCTTTTCCTGCCTTATTAAATGAAGCTGTATTTCCCTTAATAACCCTGTATACCAAAGCTGTAAGGTAACTGCTGGATTTTTCTCCCGAAAAAGCAAATCCACCATCTTCATTTTGGCAAAGATTAAGATAATTTACAGCTTTAGTTATTTTTTCACTATTATCTTTTTCGCTTTTCTCCATACACTCCACTGCAAGAATAGTGTCTAAAACATCACTTTTATAATCTTTTGAAATTCCAAACCCGCCATCTTTATTTTGGAGCTCTGCAAACTCTATTTCTTCCTGATTTTTATTTACTAATTTATTATTTTGGGTAATTGCTAAGAATTTTCTGAATATGTCATCGTTACTTTTAGTTTCAGATTTTTTAAGCCATTGTAACGCCTTCTCTTTTTCATCTGCTAAGCTTTCCTCATAAGCTAAGTTTTCCAATATTTGGGATGTTTCATAAAGTTGAATGTTATCACCAAAACTTCCATCCCCGTTTTGTTCTTTTTTAATCCACTTAACTGACTGACATTTTAATCTGTCCATTTCAGCTAATGATATCGTTTCAATTGAAAAAGCACTTATATTTATGTTCATGACTGCCAGTTCCACAATCATCATAAATACAAGTGCGTGTGCTAAAAATTTTAATGCTTTGGTATTCATTGGATAAGTCCTCCCCTTTGTTTTTCGAATAAAAACATTATAGAACTTATAAAAACATTTTTCAAGTTTTTTTCCAGTAACTTTGTATAATACTTCCAATAATGCTGTATTATTACTATTACATTACAGCAATTTAGCATAAAAAATATCCGGCAGGATTTCCTGCCGGATAAAAAATCATATTATTTTATTTTATCATCTGAAAACTTATTCAAAATAAACTGTTATCTTGTCTATTTCACCGTTTCTTACAGCTTCAGCCTTTTCTCCCACAATCTTTGGTTCTGTTGAAACAACTTCTCCATTGATTTCAATCTTAGATACCTTAGCTGCATCCTTTCCAAATGTATTCTTGCCTGTGTTATTTACATATGTAACATCGCATGTTGAAAGCAATCTGAAGGTTGCCTTTCCTTCATCAAATAACCAGTTAGCAAGTTTTGGTTCAAAATTAAGAACTAACTTTCCATCTTCGTATGTAAATACCTTGTCACCTATAAACATTTCAATCCACATAGAAATCATTTCTGTTGTAGAACCTGAAAGTCTTGCAACGAATCCTCTTCCATGAACATCCGGATTAGGATTGGCACTTGATGCAAGGAAAGAAGAATTTTCTAATGTGCTTCTTCCATACATATTCGGATCAAGGAACGGTATAAGTGCTCTTGTTATTGTGTCATAATATTCATCATATAAGCCTGCCTTAAGCATAGCAAGAATATATTTATATTCCATATGAAGGAATACATTTTCTCTCTCCTGCCATCCCGGTGTAAATGCACGGCAACGACCATTTTCCATGGAGCATCCTTCAATTGATGCAGATGTTTTGTACATGGCAAGTTTCTTGTCATAAAGATCTGTTTTCTTTACCTTGTCGAACATATCTCTTGCTGTGTCAACATCAACATATCCCATCATTCTTGCAGGACCTTCAAGGAAATACGGAAGAGGAACCGCTTTAAATGCCTTAACCTTTGCCTTCTGTAATCCGTAATGACTAATAACCGGCTCACCATTTTCATCTACTACAGGTTCAAAATCTATGGCTTCATGAGTAAAGTATGTAGGAACAAGACCATTTCCAATTTCTACAGCCTTCTCAATACCCTTTTCAATCTTCTCTGCAAATGCTTCAAAAACTTCAACGATGTGTGCCTTAGATACTGAATCCTTATCTCCACTAAATTCCAGCTTAGTTGCAGCTCTGTAAGCTTCTCTCACTGATGCAACAGCATCCCAATATTCAAAGTCATTAAGGTTTCCTGCATTATATTTGTCCAGCTCTGCCTTAACTGCATCTAAATATTTTGATATTTCAACAGGCATTACTACAAATCCGTCACCACCGAAATTATCTGTAATAAACTTAACAAGTCTCTTCAGTTCAAAAGTTTCAGGTGTTCCTGAACCAAACAATCCCGGAAGTCCATTCATTGCATCGTTCCAGCCAGGCTTTCCGCCTTCCATTTCAACACCAATTCCATCCATATCCATCTGGGCGAACTTGCTAAGTGCCAAAATAATCATCTTAACTGCAAGGGTTGTATGAACAGTCTTGCCGTCCTTTTCCTTTAACCAGTTAGTTGCCCACTTGTTAAATCCTTCTCTTGCAAGTTTCTCCTCATCTTCAACTTCCATGCCGTACTGACGTACATCACCCTTTTTGTTAATTACATATTTCTCATCTCTTGGAACAACATATGCAACGCTGTCATAGAATTTATATGTATCATCTCCAAACAGGAACTGATCCTTTTTGTCAGGGAATACTGATAAATAATTATCCACAAGATCCATATTATAATCCCAATGGTCACTCCAGTATCCTTCGCCAAAACCGGCTTCTATATTCTGATTGCAGTTATTTAAAATATTGGCAATAAATTCACCATCATCCACTTTAAGATTTAACTGTAATCTTGCGATTGTATTGGAAATCTGTCCCGGTGTAAATTTACCTTCCACTATTTTAACAATGGCAGATGCATCACCATCAATGCTTTCCTTTACATATGCCTTAACTTCTTCCTCTTTTCCTTCAATAACATTGAAAAGACTTGGACGTACCTCTAACGGATTGTATCCGTCTGCCTGAACTAAACTAAAGAAAGTCTTTACGTTAAAGTCCCCAACATCTTTATTAAAGAACACGTCATTTCTTCTATTCTGTGAAACATCACGGAAGTTACCATTACCCTGAGAATAATACTCTGCTGCAATTGAGAAGAAATTATAATCTCTTTCAGGATCACCATGTTTACGGCTAAACAGGTGAATAATTGATTTATTTCCGTCTTTATTAAGTACATATGGATATCCTCCACGAAGGAAGTTATCTAAATAGCACTGCTCAATATACTGGTCAAACTTGCCTGCTGCAGTATGTGTTTTAACATCTGAAGTAAAGCTTTCAGCTAACTCTTCTGCTTCCACAAATTTGTCCTGTAAATATCCTTCTTTACAGAATGTGTCTATCTTTGCGTTAATCTGATCTACAGAACCTGCAAAGCCCATCATTGTATCAAAGGAGAATTCTTCTCCGTCATCTAACTGTGTCTTAAATGGTGTAAAACCACAAGGTACCTTGTTAGCAAAGCACTGTTCTTTTCCAAGAACATTATCAATGCCACCATCAATAAATCTTACCGGTGTCATAAGGGATAAATCATAACCAAACACTGTATCAACGTCGTAAATTACATCCTGTAATTTTCCGTCCTTAACTGTAAGATAATAATAACCACCCTCTACATCTGATACCTCAGCTGAATCCTTTGTTGAAGCTCTAAGTGTATAATAAGGAACTTTGTTATCAATATTTTTGATATATGCCCAGCTTTTAAATAAGTTTGACATTTCCTTAAATTCACCATTAGAAATACCATATGTAATAATCTTTGGAAGTCCGTCAATTATCTCTATGTTCTTTTTCTGTCCACTTATGTTTTTAATTGAAACCTGTCTTACTAATGCTCCAATGCTTTCGTTTGGTAAAACATAGTAATTAACTGTTATTTCAATTCCGTATTTTTCATTTCTTTCGATTACTTTAAAACTATTCCTATTCATACGAATCTGACGTTTTGCATCATCTTCATATTTGAAGAATGGTTCATAATATTCTCCGTCTATGGTTAAGAATGTTCTAAAGCCTTTTACTGTTGTATTTTCAAACGCTGTATTTGCTGAATTGAACTCCATAATGGCATTTCCCTTATTGTCAATACCAAAACTGTTCATTCCCTGACCTCTGTTGGTATAAAAAGTCCACATTGGAATACCTTTCACACCTGCAAGACCAGGAAGAAAACTTGAGAATGCAGGTAATCTGTCATAATCATCAATTACAAAAGTCTTACCTTCAAGTCTGTAATTTTCCATTATAATCTCCTTACGAATATATCTATTTTTTACTTGTTACACTTTCCACATGAGCTTCTGTAGACCATCTTTGGAGAAAGCTTAGTTACAGTACCACTCTTATCTCCCTCATCATTTAATAATCTGAAAAGTTCATTGGCACTGGCACTGCCCATTTCTGTAATCGGATTGTGAACTGTTGTAAGTGGAACTCCGTAATAAGCACTTAATGTGCTGTCATCATAACCTATTACGCTTACCTGTTCCGGAACTTTAATTCCCACATCCTGCAATGCCTGTATACATCCCCATGCCATTTCATCATTGGCACAGAACATTGCGTCCGGCAGTTCTACACCGCTAGAAAGCAATGAGCGCATTTCACTATACGCTAAAGATTCCTCATAATAACCTCTTAAAACAATGTTTTCGTCTATAGGGAGATTGTTCTTTTCCATCATTTCAACGTAACCTTCGTAACGATGCTTGTCATCTCCCGATTCATTTCCATGCATATATCCGATTCTCTTGTGACCAAGTTTAATTAAGTGATCAACAGCCATTGTTGCACCTAACTTATCATCTGATAACACACCTGAAATATTTCTTCCTTTGCTGGCCCTGTCAAGGAATACCATAGGAATATTAACTGTAGCTATTCTCTTAACATAATCACCTGTTAGATCTTCATGATAGATAATTGCCCCTGCTACTCCTGATGCAATAATCATTCTATAGATTTCGTCCGGTGAGTTTCCGTTACTTACATAAATATTTAACATATAGTTATTTAATTTACACTGTAAGTGAACAGCCTGTATTAATACCTTATAGAAGTCTCCCTGCAAACTTGTTAAAAAGAGGCCTATTGTATTTTTTCTGTTAGACTTAAGTAATTTTGCATTCATATTTGGAATGTAATGCAATTTTTCTACTGCCAATAATACCTTCTGCTTTGTTTCCTCACTTACGATATCAGCTCTGTTAAAAACATTTGAAACTGTTGAGATTGCCACTCCTGCTTCCTTGGCAACGTCTTTTATTGTAACCATACAATAACCTCCATTTTTCTTTAAACATATTTTCTATCCGGCAAAGAGTTTTCCTTCTCTTCGCCGGACAAATCTTTTATTGTTTTACTGGTATACCCTTACATAGTCAACATACATATAATCCTGATATGTTTGTCTTATTCCTGAATTTGTATTGTATTCATTAATCTTTGTCCAATACTTAGGTGTTACATTCCCACCAAGGACTCCGCCTATAGCACAGTTAATGATAAGGTAGAAATCTTTATTATACGGCCATATTGCAGGAACGTTTACACCCTTTCCTGTAGCAACGTACATATCCGGATCATAAGTCCATGTTATTTTTCCATCAAGGGTAAATGTAACTGAATCAGGTGTCCACACAACACCATATGTATGGTATGCACTTGTTGCATCCTTTACAATAGCATTTTTGTACTTATTTCCTGAACTTGTTGGCATTCCGTTAAACCTCTGACAATGGATAGACTGTGGTATGGTTGTTTTTGATTCATCTTTAGTTGATTCAAAAACGTCTATCTCACCACACTGTGGCCATGTTCCATATCCTAACATCCAGCCTGCTGCCCATGTTCCCTGACCTTTTGGTAATTTAGCTCTAAACTCAACTTTACCATACTTTAATGAATACATATCCTTAGTCCATATTTTAGTTGAATAATAACGATTAGGTACACATGATTTAGTTTCAGGATTATACTCAAACTGTGGCTTAATAATCAGATTTCCATCTTTTACTTCACTAAATCTCATTTGATAGTTCTGAAGTTCCTTGTTTCCGTATCCGCCGGCACCTGTTGCACCATTATTATTCCATTTTGTTGTGTCAAGCTCTGTTCCTTTAAATTCATCATTCCAAACCATTTTACGAACCTTATCGCTTACAACTCCTGAATATTTGGCACTGGTGTATATTTTCTTACCAACCTTTGAGTATGCCTTGACTTTAAAATAATATGTTTTGCCTACTGTTAAATTGTCAATTTTTGTTCTGCTTACATTACCAACTTTTACAGACTTAAAACCGCTTTTAGCATTTGTGGAGTAATATACATAATAACCTGTTATATACCTGTTACCTGATTTTTCCCACATTACTTCAATACCCTTGTCTGAAGCATTTTTTGCCTTGTCAATTGTAATGTTTGGTGGTGTAACAGTTACAGGAACACTTTTCTTGCTTTTTCCAACTTTAACCACAATTTTACATGCTCCGGGTCTTTTGGCTGTTACTTTTCCCTTTTTAGTTACAGTTGCAATTTTCTTATTGCTTGATGTGAATTTTGCACCTTTTTGTTTTACCTTAATTGTTGTTTTTTTGCCTACGGTTAAAGCAATCTTCTTTCCGGACTTAATAGTTACTTTAGCACTTGCGTCTACCGGATTTACAGCAATAATCGTGGCCACCATGGCTACTGCCATTACAATTGAAGTGATCTGCTTAAAAATCTTCATATTTTTTTGCCCTTTCATTAATATTAATATAGTTATGGGAAAGGTCACATGCATGACCTCTTCCCTGTTGCTTTATTCACCTGTAATACCGGTGTTTTCAATACCCTCGATAAACTGTTTCTGAACGAGAGCATATAATACTAATAATGGTGCTATTGCCATAAGTGTGGCTGCCATTCGGTTAGCTTCATTTACCACATTTCCCGTACCACTTGCAGCACCGTTATCAAACAATGCCAGTTTTCCAGGAAGTAATTCTAATGCATCACCCAACATAATATTTGTTGTGTAAGTTTCATTCCAGTTAAATACGAATGAAAACAGGAATACAACAAGTATAGTTGATATTGATAATCTGATTGCTACGTGATAGAACACCTTAAATGAGCCGGCTCCATCAATCATTGCTGCTTCATCTAATGATTTTGGAATCATGTTGAAGAAGTTATAAAATATCAAAATTAACATTGTGGAATAAGTTCCCTGGCCTAACAAAGCCATTAATATCTGAGGAATAGCTGTGTTAATCATCTTAATTCCAATTGCACTTTCTAATGTTCCAAATAACATAATTCTTGGAACTGTTAAAAGTGGGACCGGAAGAATGAATGCTAATATAAGCATTACAAACCAGAAATTATGTCCCTTAAATGTATATCTTGATAATGCAAATCCTGTCATTGCCGACACCGCTGTCTGTGCTATGGCAAGCACTGCTGAAAACAAAATCGAGTTAATCAGTGACGTTGGTATGTTAAGTGTTGATATTGCATTTTTAAAGTTATCCAGTGTAGCATGTTTAGGTATCCAGCTTATTGCCGGGTCAATTAAATCCTTAGATGTCATAATTGCTTTTGAAATCATCTCAAAAATCGGCTCTAAGAAAATAAATCCTATACATATAAGTACAAAATATATTGCTACTTTAGAGATAATTGCAACACCTTTTAATTTCTTTAATTTGGCAAAGTTGATTTTCTTTATAGCTGACAAATCAATTTTCTTTGCACTTGTATCTTTATTTGCCATATAACTTTGCCTCCTTTGCCTGATGTCTCTTTTGAGCTGCAAGTCTTCTCTTCTGCTGTTTGTCTAACTTCTTTAATTTCTTTTCCTGTCTCTTTCTCGCCTTTATATCCTTTGGCTTTCGCTCTCTGAATAATAAGAATACAATTCCTACGATAATCAAAACAATTACAGTGTATATCCATGCGTAGGTTGCCGCATAACCTAATCCGCTTCCCGTTTCACCGGTCTTTTCTTCAATCAGTTCATACAACGGGTTAATTGAATTAAACATACCAAGCTGAATAACTGTAAATATCATGATAATAAGTCCAATCTGCTTTAACATCGGAATTGTTATCTTCCACATTATCTGCCATGCATTAGCAGAATCAATTCTTGCTGCTTCATAAATGCTTGTATTGATTTTCTGTAAACCGTTTATAAACAGTACAATAGGAATACCTGTAAACCATAAAATTATTGATAACTGGTCAAATATTCCTGCCAATGCTGATGCTAAAGCCGGTGAATAACTGTCAATAATCTGCATTATGAAAATGTTTGAATAAGCATTTGCCTTTTCCACTGCCGCATTGATTTTATCTGCTGCTGTTGCCTCTGCACTTTGAACCTGCATAATCTGTGTCATAACCGGTCCTGACATAATTACAACCGGAAGGAAATAAATTGTTCTAAGTATTCCCTTACCTGTAGTAATCTTGCAAAGGAGATAAGCAATGATAAATGATAATACTACTACAATAAATGTATACGGTACAATCATCTGTAAATACTTAATCAGTGCCGGAAGGAAATCCGTACTTCCTACAAAGGCTTCAATGTAATTGTTTATGCCTGTAAAATGGATTTCATATCCTAATGTTGTCTTTTTAACATTGTTAAAACTTAAGTAAATTGTAAATATGAACGGAAAAAGCGTAAATGCCAGAAATCCGATAATCCATGGAGCCATGAACATATAACCTGTTCTGTCCTGTCTCTGCTGATATGTACGCATTTTCTTTCTTTTCTTAGGTTTTGCCTGTGTCTTAGGAGTTGTTGCTGACTTAATCTTTTCTTCTGCCATTATTTAACACCTCCCTCTATAACTTTTGCACTCATGGCTGCTACTGTTGTATTTCCTACAGTAACATCTTCATCAGTGTAATTTATAACAATACTCTTTTGGCTGCCATCCTTTGAATAGCTGTTTTCTATTACACCATCCTGTAATACTTTTCTTCCATCCCAGTTGTATCCTGCAACCTGTGATAAAGGCTCGTTTACAACCTTATAAATATTCTGAATCAACTCTTCATACTGTTCAAACTCTGTTGAATAATAATCTGAAGATGTAGTTGATGCTAATAAGTAAGATGGCTGCTTAGTTAAAACAAATGACGGTGAAATGTTATAATCAATCATTCTTAACTGGTCTGTTGCTGAGTAGAATGAGAAGTTAGCATATGGTGCGTAAACTTCCATTGTACCGTGAAGTACCATTTGTAAGAATGGAACCGTATCAGTTTCGTAAACATACTGTGATGTTCCAACCGGTGACTGTAAATATCTGTCCGCATACTTCCATAAGTAAAGATTTGGATTTACAAGATTAACCTTTGTTCCTTTCTTTGTTATGTTTTCGAGTGTATCCTGATATAACTTTACAGCCTGAGATACTGTTGTTTCAGCTCCATCACTGTTATATGTGCTGATTAATACATTTGAAGCACCTTCTATTGTAAATGACGGGCTTAAATCTCCCAAATCATCATACAAATCCTGAATCCACTGTGCAGTCTTTTTAGGTGCTGCGTATCCGTATTCCGTTACCGGAACATTCTTTGGAAGAACTTCTGATTTATCCAGTTCAAGATACCGTGTATTCAAATGCTTTGCTGCATTGTTATAGTAACTTACCATATCTTCATTAATTGTAGTAAATTCTCTTGAGAATGAAATATCTACATTCTTCTTGTTAAAGTCTGACATAAGGCTTTCAAAAGCACCCTTCTTTCCAATTGAGCCAGAGAACTTAGTGCTGTTTGGTTTTGCCAGCGTCTGTCCGCCACTTTGCCATCCTATTAATCCTGAATTAATGTTGCTTATTCCATCATCTAAAATTTTGTCCAAGATACTTCTTACATCATCAACTGTTGTAACATCAACTTCCTGTGTTGAGAATACACCCTTCTTAGAATCTGACATAAGGAAGTCAATTCTAATTGGAATATTTCCATCTGCTGTTTTTTCAGTTAATGTTCCATTGTCAATTAAATGCTGTCTGTATGCCTTAGCCATTCCTGTATAGTCTGCTGCCGGCTTTCCGTCGCTGCCGTCACCACTTAAAAACTGATATGTCATTGATATATCAAACTTGTTTGGCTCATCCTGAGTCTTTCTGTATGACTCACCTGCCTGATTTATAACCTGATAAAATTCAGAGTTGAATTTGAAGCTAGGGTATGCATATGTATATCTTACTTCACCTTCTCCTGATGATGAAGGTGTTGCATTAATTGACATATATTCATCACCACTGTCCGCATAAGCTACAAATGCTGCCTGGGTTCCGTCACCGTGGGAAATACCAAATACCGGCATTGTAGGATTCTTTACAGGAACTGTATCTCCTAATGAATCATAATATGTAAGCTGTGTTGCAGGGTCTTCCCCATAAACCTTACCTTTATAATCACTGAATTTTGTCTTGTTGTCTTCAAATCTTACCAATGCACCGCTTCCATCAGGAATTAATGCATAACCCGGTGTAATTTCTTTTCCCTTAAGAGTTACCCAGTCCTGCTCATCTTTGTCATATGCTAATGTTGCACCACCACTTGTTCCTAAGAACGGTGTAATAACAATGTTGCATATTTTATCAATGGCTTTTCCTGTAATTTCTTTATAAGGAATGTTGTATGTTATGTTTCCGTCATCTCCAAAAGTAATATATACATTAATGCCTAAATCTTCTTTCTCAATTTTAAATAAGCATTTTAATACATATTCACCTTTTTCCTTGTCTACTGCTTCAAGTCCTGAATTGCCTTCATCTTCATCATATGATGCTGATGAAACTCTTGAAGTCTTCATAGCCTTACCTGAGCCTGTGTAGTACTCAACAGTAAGAAGCGAGTTTGCATATGCACCATAACGGTCATTAGTAAAGGATGAATCCTTTGGTGTATTGGCAATTGTCTTTACGTCTGCCACACTAATTCCCAAATCATCTGCATAATCTTTAATTTCTGACGGGTCATTGTCTTCCTTGGCACTGTTTACCACATCAAAAGCTTCTTCTATCTCTGATGGAAGTGCTATGTCAACACCTGTTTTCCAGATATAACCTGTGTTCTTGTTTTCAATTAAGATAATATCCCTGTCATCTCTGAAATAATATCTGTAATCTCCTTTTTCACAAAGAAGTTCATAAGCATTTGTTTTTTCAAGTCCCGATTCAACCTTTTCAGGAGCCGGTCTTGTATCTCTGTTTGTGTTAAGGAACGCAGCTGCTACCGCAACTCCAAGAGAAAGGACACATAAGAGACATACAACAAGTGCTGTTATTTTTAACTTTTTATATTTAGCGGCCTGTAACATTTCTTATAATCTCCTTTCCTACTGTTAATAAGAAGTCATACAACTGTTCCCACATGATAATAACTACCAGAACTACTATAGCTGCAATTAACATAAACACTGCTGTTATCAGTAAACTTACCACTGTATTTTTGAAATCATAATCATGTACAGTTGAAAGTCCCTCAAATATAACTGCTATGCTCCATACAAGTCCGATAATCATTATTACTGTAAGAATAAATGACTCATTATATGTCAATACATATGACATTCCGATAGTTGCCAACATGCATATCATAACCGGCATTAATCCGTAAGCCGGAATCATGTATACCTGTTTTAAGGTTCCGTCACCATCTGTAATTGATGTTACAAGATAGTTACATACAATAAAGAGAATCAATATTGCAAAGAAACCAACTACCACTGCTCCCATATCCATATCTTCAACCTTTGTATACTGGTAAATAAATCCTTTTGATGTCTGATACAGCATATATACACCGAAAAATACAATGTAAATAATTGTTGCTGCTATCATTGAGCCGTTTTTATGTACCCTTATATCATAGTATCTGTCAATAGGATGCTTTGCACATTTGAAAGCGTATCCGATTTCACCAATAACCGGTGTATTCTTTAATACCTTTCCTAATGCACGTTTCTTTTTCTTAATAATTTTATTCTTATCAATAAATCCAATAATAACCTTAAGTGCAATTAATATAATAAGAATAACAAGAACTGTGCCAAGCCATTTCTGAATTGACTTATTTCTTACTTCCCAGAATGCATCTGAATATCCGTCTCTGTTTCCGGCTATTTCAAAATGTTCCATTGCCTTATCATACTTTTCTGCATTGAAGTATGCCTTTGCTACACCATTGTGTGCTAAAACCGACATCTGGTTAAGCTGTAATACATAATTCCAATCTTTAAGTGCATCATCGTAATCACCGTTTTCGTATTCGTCTAATGCCTTAAATATTGTTGTTGCATATTCTGTAGGTGTGAAGGACTGTAAGAATCCTTTCTTTCCGTCAGCTGTCCAGATATTTCCGTCCCTATCTACTGCTATTGTAGTAAGGGATGAGAACAAACCTGAAATATCAGTATCCTCTGCCTGTTCACCTAATGAGAATATTACTTCTCCTGAGCTTGTGTATACCCAGATAAATCCTTTAGAATCACTTGCGTAAATAATTCCATTATCATCAGCAGTTACATCGGTAAAAGCATCTGAAGATATTATTGCACCATTAAACATATTTTTTCCGTTTGTACTATGTTTCTTTAAAAGGTCACCACCCTTTCCCATACAAACTGAGTAAGCTGTTCCTTTCTTATCAACATATACATTAGAGAATGTTGATGGCAAAGTGTTTAACGCTGCGGATTTTTTCTGCTGTTCTTTTGTATAAATAATTTTTAAGAACACCTGCTGTGGTGTTAATGTAGCTTTGTTTGAGGTAAAGTAACCTAAGAATTCCCCTGTATTAGCCAACTGAATAATTCCGGCATATACACCTTCTGATACGATGTATAAGTTATTTCCGCTATCTACTGCCACTTTACTAGGTTCGTAGTTTGTATCTGCAAAAATCGGTGCCGTTGGTCTGTCATATCTTCTTACATATTCAAAGTCTTTTGTGAATCTGAATACTGTTTTGGCTCCGGTATCTGCAACATATATTTCTCCTTCGTTTGTTCTAAAAATTCCCTTTGGAGTATCAAATCCCGTAAAATCTTTAGATTCAACTGTCTGTTTATTTATGACCTTTACAACTTTTTCTGTGTTTAAGTCAAAAATTACAATTCTTCTGTTTCCGGTGTCAACGATGTATGCCTGATTGTTATCATCAATAATCATGTCCTCCGGATCTGAAAGACCTAAGTCTGTTATGGTTCTGTCCGGCAGGTAAGCATCCTGTGTTCTTACCATCTCACTTTGGTCATCCATTGTATATGTATAACTGGTTGCCTGAGAAGCTGCCACAGGTAAAACTGCCATAACCGTAAATATCAATGCCAGAAACAGAGCCGATGATTTTTTCCATAATTTTCTCATTTATCTGCCTCCTTACTTGATACCTGAACTTGCCATTGTGTTCATAACCTTTGACTGCATGCATATGAAAATTATAAGGTTTGGTAAGAACAGGAATAAACTTGATGCTGCTACCATACCTGCTGCCGCCACCGCATTATTTACACCAATGGAGTTACAATAATATGTTAATGTTCTTAACGCTTCGTTTGTAATGTAGTTGTTTGATGTTTCAACGTTATTCCATACCTGCTGGAATGTAAGCACTACTGATGTTGCAAGAGCCGGCTTTGTAAGTGGAACAATTACCTTTCTTAAAATGGTAACATCTCCTGCACCGTCTACTACAGCTGCCTCAATAAGTGCATTCGGAATACCGTCAACAAACTGTTTTACAAGGAACAAACTTACAGGCATTGCAATAAGTGGAAGAACATGTGCAAACCATGTGTTGTATGCTCCGATTCTTACTATAATTAAGTATCTTGGAATAGCAACCGCTGTGGCTACAAACATAAGTGCCATCTGGTTGACTTCCCATAAAGCTCCCTTTAATTTGAACTTCTTTTTAGAGAAAACATACGCAGCCATAATTGTAATGATTATTCCAAGTACAACTGTTAAAAATGCTACTATAAATGAGTTCAAAAAATATCTTGACATTGGAATACCTGTTGCACCTGATAAGCTAAACAGGTTTTTAAAGTTATCCAATGTAGGATTTTGTACAAAAAGTGTAGGTGGGAATCTAAACAATTCTCCTAAAGGTTTAAATGCATTATTTATCATAAATATTACCGGAAGGATCATAAATATTGATAATGGTAATGCAACTACATGAAACTTAATCTGTCCACGGGAAAATCTTGTAGGATTAATTCTGTTACCTTGAAAATTTGCCATTTATGTATCCTCCTTTCTAATATTCTTCTTTTTCAGTAAATAATGTATTGGCTACCTTACTACATACCCATACGAGACATAACAGTGCAACAGATACTGCCGCCGCATAACCCATCTCGTATCTTACAAATGCGTAATCATCAATGTGGTTGGCTATCAGCTGTCCGGAATATCCCGGTGTCGGGTTTGCTCCTGCTAACTGTACACCAATCCAACCCATGTTAAATGCATTTACAATAGACATAACCGCACCGAATAACATCTGTGGTTTCATTGAAGGTATCGTAATGTATATAATTTCCTGGGCTCTGTTTTTGATACCGTCCACATAAGCCGCCTCGTATAGTTCCTGATCTATGTTCATAATACCTGATATCATAGATAAGAATCCGATACCCATTGAAGACCACAGGGATATAAATATCATAATTCCCATAAAGTAATCTGACGAAATCAACCACTGTATAGGCTGATTAATAAATCCAAGTTTCTGCAGCCATGCATTAGCAAGACCGTTTTGGTCACCTGAGAAGATTGTCTTCCAGATGTACTGAATCATAATCTGACCTGCCATGGAAGGTGTGTACATTGCCAGGGCATATAATGTTCTTGCCCTTGGTGTAACCTGTGCTAATATCCATGCCATTATAAATGACATAACGTATCCGCCTACACCTACTACTATGGCATATAACACTGTATTTGGAAGAACGTATTTCATAAATACTTCATCACCTGTGAGAAGTGTTACATAGTTAGTCATTCCTGCAAACTTTGGTGTATTAATAACGTCAAAGTAAGTGAATGATAAGCCTATGGCAATTATGATTGGTAATAAAATAAATGTAAAAAACAATAATCCGTACGGAAGTAAAAGTAAAAACGAATGAAAGCCTTCTGTCTGGTAAAACTTTTTACTGCTTCTTACTTTTACCTTTTTTGTAGCTACGGCTGTATTACTCATTCGAACTTACCTCCTCTCCCGGATCTGCTTTTGCCTTATCCTGATTTTCTTTTATCCAGTCATATCCCTGGAGTTTGAATTTCTTAACCATTTTTCCGTTTTCATCGTAATAGCCAAGTTCCTTCATTTTACGAACAATTTCTTTATTAACATCATTCTTTGCTTCATCTACTGCGACCTGACCTGCAGTACCGTCAAATACCATTGTTGTCCAAATATTAGAAATAGTTCTTTCCAGTAAATACTGTCCCGGTGTTCTTGTAACGTCTGTTACATAATTAATCTGTTCTGTAATAATCTTCTTGTCAGCTTCATCCATAGGGTTATTTTCCAATGCTGCCCTGTTAGCTGATAACCAGAAGAATGTCTTTCCGTATGATGAGCGAAGTGTGTATGTATATTCTGTCTGAACGCTCTTACTTGTCCACCACTTAAGGAATTCCCATGCTTCCTGCTTTTTATCAGATGAGTTAAAGATTGCTCCACCTGTACCGTTTGCAACAAAAGTTCTGTTGACTGTTCCATCTTCCTGTTTTGTACCAAGATACTGTGAAATAGCCCATTTACCGTCTAATTCTTTTGCTCCGTTTTTAATAAGTGTGTAATCTTCCATTCCTACGATACCAATAGGTAATACTGAATATCTGAATGAGTTAAAGAATGTCTGCACTGATGTATCAAGAGAATACTTAGTAAACAAATCACCAAGTAACTGTAATCCCTTAACTGATTTCTTAGAATCAATACCTGTTGTAATCAGTCCGTTATCATCCTGAGTGTACAGCTCTCCACCATTCTGTAATATCATTGGTGCTGTCTGATAGAACCACTTATAACCTGTTGTTCCTAAAGAAATGTTGTGATAGAAGTTCATTCCATATCTCTGTAATGTAGGAAGAATTTCAATTAAATCATCCCATGTATTAGGAACCTTTAACCCAAGGTTTTTAAATATATCCGTTCTGTAAACGATTGCATTAAAGTCTGTTGTTTCAGGTATAGCATACATTCCTTCATTATATACATATGATACAAATGAACCTGTAGGGAATCTTCTTGCTACAGTCCAGAAATCATCAAACTTAGTCAAGTCATATAAAGCACCACGGCTTGATAAATCAAATGGTACATATGACATAAGTCCCAATGCCACATCCGGTGTCTGGTCAGCTGCAATAGCCAGTGTCAGTTTGCTGACATCAGGCATTGTTGAAACCTTAACCTTAATATCTTTTCCGGTCTGTTCCTTATAATATGGAACAAACTCTGTATCTACCATCTTCTGAAGTAAGTCAACGTGAGTAATTGCTCTGTTTACCCAGATAGTAAGAGTTTTGCTGTCCTCTTTTGCTCCTGTTGCATATTTATCAGAAGTAAAAGTATTTACCAGTGATCTTACACCTGTCCACATTGAACTTGCCAATGATGGATTTGCACTTTTAATCTGATTCTTTTCTCCATAGATATAGATTCTGTCTAATGTAAATTCATTAGATGTTACCTCTGTTGTAAAGTTACTAAGTGAAACTAATATAGAGTTTTCAGCACCTGTTAAATCTTTAGTATGAAGTGCAATTTCATCAGGATATTTTTTCATTGTCTTAATAAATTGCTGTGCTTCATCAAGATATGCCAATATGGCACTTGAATTTCCATTTGGTGAATAATCCTGAAGCAAATATCTTATATGTTTAATAATTGTTTCGTAAGCATTAAGGTAATCAGAGATTTCCGGAATGTACTTTGTCATTTTCCAGTTTCTCTCTGTATCAACATCACTACCCGTAATTTTTGTAATTTCCAGCTGGAAATCTGTAAGATGCTGCTGTAAAAGAAGAGCATATCTGTATGCTTCCATTACCGGCTCATTTTCCTGCTTAATTGCGATAGTGTGTTTACCTTCTGTTAAATAGAAATTGTAATTGTTTCCATCTTTGTCTGCCAATGTCACATTTTCATAGCCTGATGATACAGGTTCAAATGCGTAATTGTACATTTCCTCAAATGGAACTTCCCCATCTATTTTTATTGTTTCAAATGACTGGAATTCTTTCTTTCCATTGTCATAGTGGAATGCAATATTGTAATTTCCTGTTTTCTTTACATTAAATGTATATACAATTTCGTTACCTGCTGAATTCCACTGTAATGTATTTAACTTTTCGTGATCTATGTTGAATCTTGTAAGTGATGTATTTGTATCGGTTCCATACACAGCGTCTGTTGAATTTTTCTGTGTATAATAAACTGCATCAATTTCTAGCTGATCATCTTCCGCTGTTACTAACTCTGCATCCTGATGCTGTGCCGCATAGTCTTTATATGATGCAACATTTGTTTTTGCTTCCTGCACCATTAACTTGCCAAGAGCTAATCCACCTGATGAAACATTTTCGATATTGATTTCATTTTCTCCCTTTTCTAAATAGAAACATAATGGTGTGCTTGATACATATGTATTGTTGTATAAGTATGTATTGGTCCATTTCTGTATTCTGTTCTGACTAGGTGCCATTTCATCACCATAGCTGTCTAAAGGAAAATCTTTCTTTTCGTCGCTTCCTACATATTTGTCAGTATCTACGTCTGTCCATAAAATAGGAAGTGCAATGGTATTCATTTCTGAATACTGCTGTTTTCCATTAATGGTAGCACTGACGGTGTAGTCTGATAAGGACTCACCTACTGACATATAATCTATGTTTAAATAATATAATCCGGATTTTTCTACGGATACTTTATATTTGGCAACATCTGTATAGTCTAATTCCACCATGTCTGAATCATATTCTTTAACAGCTTCAGGCGTGGTGTCATCTGTGTTTTTCTTTTTCTCAGCGTAATATACCTTAGCATCTTTGCCGTTTTCTAAAACCGCCTGATGATTTCCCTCACCGATTTCTTTATTTGTCTTAATAAAGTCTGTATAGTAAACCTCTGTTTTTTCACCATCATCAAGGTACGCATTAGCCAATAAGTCATAAGCCTTTTGGACTTTATGATTATCTGCATCCTTTATGTAAGTTACTTTTGTACTAAATACAAACTGATTAAGGCATACAGCTGCAACAATGACACACACTATACCAATTATAATAGCAATAACTTTTCTTTTCATTGTTGTCCTTTCCTTTTTATAAAAGCGGAACTACGTTTTTGTAGTTCCGCAATTACTTATGTATTAATTATTAGTTACGATTATTTTAAGTCTGCGTCCTCAAATCCGTAATATTCTTTTAATGCATCTTTTAACTGTTTCTGTGCTGTCTGAATACGCTTGTTGCATGAATCATTCCAATCTGATAATCTTGACTTAACATTATCTGCCCAATCCTTATCAGTAAACCATGCTCCGGCAACATTTTCCTGTCCGCAGTTAATCCATTCGTAAAGTGTCTTTGTTGTGTCACCGTTTTCTGAAATTGTGCTAGTCCAGCATTTGTCAATGTAATCCCATGTCTTTCCTTCTTTCCAGATTTCAAGAACTTTCTGGAATCCTTCTTTATCAGCATATGCTTTATGAGCGTCAAGCTTGTTCCAGATTTCCATCTGTGCATCGTAATCATCACCTGAAACTACAGGGAATGTATCACCTGCTGCTGACTTAAGCTGACCATTGTCTGACCACTTCTGATCAAATATTGCCTGTCTTGCTGCTGTACTTGCTGTCCAGAATGAAGCAAATGTATATGTAACATCAAGTTTCTGTTTTTCTTCATCACTCCATTCAGATTTCTTGTCATCTAATGAATAGTTGTGAAGACAAATAGGATCCATAATTACCTTAATTGTATTTTCACAGTAGTCTGTTGATGGGTATGGGTAAATGTCCCAGTCAGCTGACTTAATATAAGCGTCGCTATCCTTTGCTGATTCATCAGCACCTGCTGTAAGGAACCAAGGATCTTCAAAGTTTACAAGAGATCTGTTGTTTGTGAAGTAGTACCAGCTATATGCTGAACATTCTTTTACAATATCCTTTGTAATCTTTCCAGCACCTGCTGCAACGTCAATAGACTTTTCAGCCCATTTAGGGAAATACTTAAGAAGTGATTTTACTTCATCACTATTTAAGTCAACTTTGTTTTCTTCCTTAATCATCTTATTAATAGTTGTTGTTCCAAGGTTTACAATATCAACAGGTGTTCCCTTTGAACCCCAGAATGTTTTTCCATCCGCCTTTGAAACAAAACGTGTATATTCATCAATGCTCCAGTCAGGCTTTGGAACGTTAATATTGTTATCTTCTGCTAATGCCTTGTTAACCCAGATTCCACCAGGAATTGTGTATGATGGAAGTCCTGCCTGGAATCCATAATAGTTAAGATTGCTCATAAGTGTTTCGTTATACTTCTTATACGTTGCGTCATCCTTGTATACTGACAAATCAGCAACTAAACCTTTTTTAATGTCGTTTATTACGTTTGTTGATCCCCAAATATCAGGATACTTTTTGTACTTCGCCTGGAAGTTTTCCATTTCCTGTTCCCATGATGCTGTGTTGTACTGATCAGGGTCACCAACTTTTGACCATAAATTAATCTTAATGTTAGGGTATACAGTGTGGAACTTCTGAGCCACTGCGTATACCTGTGCTACGTTCTGAGCCACAATCTTGCTAGGGTCTGATAATTTCTTTCCTGCTGCGCTATCAGGATTTCCGATATCCTCATAGTATTCTCCATCACCGGACCATACCATAATAGATACTTCTCCCTTAGTGTCCTTTGCCAAACCTGTTGTAATGCCGAGATTGTCGCTGCCATCTCCGCCCTTCTTGCTCTCCTTAGAGCTTCCACAACCTGTTAATGCCATTGAAGCACCAAGTGTCAATGTTAATGTTAAAGCTAATGCTTTACGGCCTAATTTTTTCATTTTAATATCCTCCTTCATTTTGAAAAAATTTAATCACCTACATTAGAAACCACATAGTGATTTTCTTTAAAACGATTTTATCACAAGAATATGTACAAATCAACAGTAAAAAACGATTTTACAATATTTTTTATTGTAATATTTTAACAACGGATTGAAAACGCTTTTCATAATTTTTTACTATATTTTCTAATATAATTTTGTATACTTATCAATAATCCCAATATTTGGTGAAACGTTTTCACTAAAACACCCTATTTGGTGGCTAAAGATTTATTTTTTTCATGAAGTGTCTTATTCATTAATTTCTATTTTTCCGATAAATAAAAAAAGCAGCCACCAACTAAAAGTCAATGACCACTCTTTTCAGATAAATATTTTATTTTAATTAAGCTTCTTTTCTTTTTCTTGAAAAGACAACGATAACTGCTGCTGCTGCGATAGCTGCTACTGCACAAGCGTAAGGTCCAAAATCTCCGGTTGCTACTGTTGTTGTATTTGTAGCAGGCTGTGTTGTATTGCCACCATTGTTGTTCTGCTGATTGTCATTTGCTGCTGCAGGTGCTGCTAATGAATAATCTGTACATGTGATTACTGTAGCCTTTGCAGCCATATCTGAATCACCGTCTGAAATAGCTGACTTTCCGCCTTCAGCCCATGTGTACAAATCTTTTTCATCATCTCTGTCACCAAAATCTCCACCTAATCCAAAGTAAATTGAATTAGCATCACATTTAGCTGTAAATGTTTCATCAACTGTTACTGCCTGATTTTTTGGTAACTTAACCCATTTAGCAAATGCAATATTTTCCTTAGTTGCAATCTTAATTACAACCCATTTGTCCATCTTAGTTGATTTCAATGTACACTTTAATGTATACTGCTCACCTTTTTTAATATCAACTTTTCCTTTGCCATCCTGGAATACCTGGTATCCCCAAACACCACCCCAACCGATAGCGTCCATGTTAGCTGTCCAGCCTGTAGCTGAATTTTCCTTAAATGAACCTTCTGATGCTTCGTACCATACATTACCTTCTGAGAAACCTATGTAATGTCCCCAGGTACCTGCTGCGAAACAACTTGCGCTCATACCTACAGTTAATGCAACTGTAGCTGCTACTGCCGCAATTCTTTTTAATACTTTCATTTTATTTCCTCCTTTATTCAGATAAATATACCCGATATACTGTGAGTATAGCACGAAGAATACCGTAGTTCAATAAATAAAATCATTTTTATTATCCTTTCTAACAATTTTTACAATCTTTTATGTCTTATTCTGTACATTGTCAACAAAGTTGTTGTTTCTGCAATTTTAAACTTTTCCCCTTTGCATATTCATTTTTACCTATAAATATGTTACTATGTTTAAGGCTGTTTTTTAATAGTTTTATCATAATATGAAATCGGTTATTTTTATCTGATTTACATTAAATATAGGAGGTTATTATGATTCGTCTTATAGGAGTTTTTTTATTCCTTGTGGTTTACTTTATTATATCGTTACCAATACAGTTAGCTGAACTTATTATTCAAAAATTTAATATGGATATAAGAAATAAAAGCAGTCTTTCTTTTGTACAATGGGGATTGAAATGTGTAATGTTTATTTCAGGAGTAAAACTTGAAGTTACGGGATATGAGAATATTCCTAAGGATACTCCTGTTTTGTTTGTAGGAAATCACAACAGTTTTTACGATATTATTGTTACTTATCCGTTGATGGAACGACCAACAGGATTTGTTGCAAAAAAGGAAATAAAAAAAGTACCATTTCTTAGCTGGTGGATGTATTTTGTAAATTGCATCTTTTTAGACAGAAGTGATCCAAGAGCCGGGCTTAAATCTGTTTTAGATGCGGCAGGTCTTATTAAAAAGGGCATTTCTGTATTTTTGTTTCCTGAGGGAACCCGTTCAAAAGACGGAAATATGCTGGAATTTAAGGACGGTGGTTTTAAAATTGCTACTAAATCAAAGTGTCCCATTGTTCCTGTAGGAATAACAGGTTCTGCAGATGTTTTTGAGAATCATTTTCCTCTTATTAAATCAACTAAAGTAACTGTAACCTTTGCCGAGCCTATTTATACCGCTGATTTATCCAGGGAAGAAACCAAAGGACTTTCCGCAAGGGTTAAAGGAGAAATTCAAAATATTATTTCTAAATAATAACTTTTTGTTTTTTTGATGTTTAAAAAATTTTATGTCAATGGGGGTAAGCCATGGGCTTTGACCAATGAAAATTTTACTTTTAACCCTCTCATCTTAATATTTTATTGTAAATTTTTCTGTTAAATGATAGAATAACACAAGAGACAAAAAAGTGGAGGTACATAATGAATATTTTAAACAATATTTCACCAATTATGGCACTTAGCGGACTGACAATCGGACTTATTGTGGTGGTTGCAGTTTTGTTAGTAGCTGTTATTGTTCTTTATTTTATAGGTCGTAAAGCCGAAAAGAAACAGGCAGAGCAGGAAAAGACCATGAAAGAAAATGCTCAGACAGTCAGCCTGTTTGTTATTGATAAGAAGAAGTTAAAACTTAAGGATTCAGGACTTCCGAGTATCGTTCTTGAGCAGACACCTAAGTATGCCAGACGTGCAAAGGTTCCTATTGTAAAAGTTAAGGCAGGTCCAAGAGTTATGAATCTGATTGCAGATGCAAAGATTTACGATCAGATTTTACCAAAGCAGGAAATTAAAGCTACTGTCAGTGGTATTTATATCACTTCATTTAAAAGAATACGTGGTCCTATCTATGAACCGCCAAAAAAGAAGAAACATTTTTGGCAAAAAAGTAAATAAGACAGCACATAAAAAAAGTCCCGATACACCGGGACTTTTTTTATGCATTTTTTAGTTCCTAAGCTGTCTGCCTCTCGGCAAGCTGCCTCTTTAATTCCTCTATTTCTTTTTCA
>UMAX01053265.1_pt1 | contig 41752 bp, 32 predicted proteins | sample 1963821 | NCBI WGS metagenome assembly UMAX01 (sample SAMEA4835927, study PRJEB28245) | human gut metagenome | biome: gut microbiome; material: fecal sample | place: Denmark | collected 2008 | reverse complement strand
ACTTTCACCCGTTAGAGCGCGCCCATGGCGCGCAAACTAAACAAAGGGAAAACGCAGTTTCGTGTAAACACGACCACGTTTTTCCTTTATTTATAGTGAGCTTGTGCTCTATTCATTGATAACATTAATTATTCAATAACTTCAACAGCCTTACCTAAAACTATCATTTTACCACCTTCACGGCTTTATCTGAAATATTTATTAACATTTTTGTTAATGTTTAAGTAGATTAATCCACTTATTTTATGCTTTATCAATTGCTATTTTTTTCGAAGAAAGTGTATCAAATATGTATCAGATGGCGTACCGTATGGTTTGTAAATGGTCTCATATTTATTCTGATATTTATTATACTTATCAGTAGAATACTCCTCATTTTTTAAAGTAGATGTTTCTCCACAAAACAAAAGACACCTAAATATACGGAATTTTTTACCGTAAATTCAAATGCCTCTTATTACTTTTATTTTTATTTGACCCTAATTATTCTTTAGTACTTTAGCCAACAAGAAAAACACTTTCATCTCTCCCCCATATCACAATGTATTTTTTCATTACACTTTAATTGTATATCTTATGTGCCTTTTTGTCTAGTGTAACAATCATGTCAATCTTTACTTTAATAAAATATTTATTCGCTCATAATTCAATCAGTGCAATAATTGAATTAATCTATTTCACATAAACTTATCATTGATTTTCTAGATTAAATTACTATTTACGTATCAAATTTCTTGATACTGATTGGTTTCAAATAATTCTTTCTCAAAATTCTATCATTTTCAAAAAATTTTATTTCTGACCTCGATAGCGTATGATTATCTAATTTTAATTCCACCAATTTCAATGTGCATACTAAGTCTGCAACCTGAAACAACCTATAATCTGATGGTATCACTTTTCTAAATTCTACATTATCAAGCAGTGTACTAAACACCGCTGCAAGAATCTTATTTACTTCAACTTGTCCATTATCATAGTACACTTTTACACTATCAAACGATAGGAAGAATTCATAATGTTCTCTAACAAATTTTGCAATTATTTTACTTAGTTTTCCTGATGCCTCTATACCATCTTTAATATGCTTCTTTTCAATATAAAAGCTTTCACATTTAATACTCAAATTTCTAGTAAAACCTGTAATTCTTTTAAATACTTTTCTTCTATCTTCAATACTTATGTAACGATATTCTTCCTCAGCACGAATAATCGGTCCTGCATGAATACAATGATTGTCCAAGCCAAGATTTGATAGTTCGTATTCTAATTTTTTAATTGCTTCTGACAAATCCATTTTCTGATTATGAAACACCATCGATATTATGTAATAAGGTGCTCGATAATCGTATTGTCCAAAATCACCTGACTCATCAATAAAAATACTTAATTCACTCATATTCCCTCTTTTAGTAAAAAACGGCGGGTGTCTTACCCGCCTTGTGGTGGACCCAGATCTTTCGACCAGCCCATAACTGTAACGCATTACAGTCTTAATATATGTAAATCATAACATAACTATTCTTTGTTTGCAAGAAGTTTTACAAAATTGATTGTTAAATTTAATCTTAGCAATTCATAATGAAAATATCAGTCATTTATTACTTTCCATAAAATTTAACGTGACCATTCTCTCTTTCCTCCCTCCTCCTCTCTACAATCCTTTCATGATCTTCATTTTCAACCCAATTTTACTCTTGCCCAATGCATTAGTTATATTCACAATTTATTTAGCCTCCACTATATAATATTTTTGACATTGACCATTTTCGCACCAATTTATTGTATATTCATTTTTTAATATAAGAATTTCGTCTTTTGAGCCTGTTGGTTTGCATATCTTTCCTTCAAGCTTCTTATCTCCCCTGAAATCTGCATATATCCCATCTTTCCTTTTACCCTCATAAAAGTTTTTATTATTCACTACCGTTAAACAATATGTATGATCAAATCCATTTTCTTTTAACTCTTCCATAAAACAAATATCCTTAACAAAAGAAAACATTTGCTCAGGATATTGACCATTAAGCGGATATTTCAATTCGATTGCATAACGTTTTTTATCATTGTAGATAACGATATCAATCTCATGTTTTGTTGTTCCTGTAATTCCAAAAAACTTTGTGTTACGTTCAAACTGTACCTTATAATTTTTTAACGAGTTTCTCAGAAAAATTCCTAACTCATGTTGCAAACTAAATTCATTATATATTTCAACTTCCTCATTTTTTACCATATGCATAAATTCGTATAATAAACTTTGAATCATAACTCCCTCCATTGTTATCATATCCCTATCAACCATATCAACTTAAAATTTCTCACTTTATTATTTTCTTGTAATGTACTTTGAACAGAAAATTAACCTGCCTCATAAAAATTAGAGAACTATGCACTGCATGGCGCCGATTTCCTTATGGCTATAGAAAAATCTTTGATATCAACAAAAACTTTAACGAATATTAAAAATGTATCAATTTCCATTTTTCCAAGTGCATAACCAGTGCACATACCATTGTCGTTCTGCCATCTTTTTCCACTAGAAAAAGCTCTCCCTAATAAAAGGGCCAAAAGAACCAAATTTCGGGAATGCTTATATTTTTGCACAAGCATATCTTATTGATTACTCCGTAATCAATAAGCTCGCGTCATTCATAGAATGCCTGCGAGCCCCATTTATAGTGAGCTTGCGCTCTATTCACGAGAACACCTCGATTCCGCTTACACTTCATCTCGGTCGGGACTGTCGTCCCGTAAATAAGCAAAAGAAAGCCCGTCTGAATGCAAGCATTCAAACGGACTTATTTTACTTATTTATTGTTCTCGTAGTGTCACGAAAATTATTCAATGATAGTAGCAACCTTACCTGAACCTACTGTTCTACCACCTTCACGGATAGCGAATCCAAGACCCTGCTCCATAGCGATTGGGTGAATAAGTTCAACTGTGATTTCTACGTTATCACCAGGCATACACATTTCTACGCCTGCTGGTAAGTTACAAACACCAGTTACGTCAGTTGTTCTGAAGTAGAACTGTGGTCTGTAGTTGTTGAAGAAAGGAGTATGACGTCCACCTTCATCCTTTGTTAATACGTAAACCTGAGCTGTAAACTTCTTATGGCATGTTACTGTACCAGGTTTAGCAAGAACCTGACCTCTTTCGATCTGGTCTCTGTTGATACCTCTTAAAAGAGCACCGATGTTATCACCAGCCTGAGCTTCATCAAGAAGCTTTCTGAACATTTCGATACCTGTGATAACTGTCTTCTGTGTTTCTTCCTTAACACCGATGATTTCAACTTCATCATTTAAGTGAAGTGTTCCTCTTTCTACTCTACCTGTAGCAACTGTACCACGACCTGTGATTGTGAATACGTCTTCTACTGGCATTAAGAAAGGCTTATCTGTATCTCTTTCTGGATCTGGGAAGTAATCATCAACAGTATCCATAAGTTCCATGATCTTGTCGCCCCATTCTGAAGCTGGATCTTCAAGAGCCTTAAGAGCTGAACCCTTAATGATTGGTGAACCATCAAATCCATATTCATCAAGGATTTCTGTAACGTCCATTTCTACTAATTCTAATAACTCTTCGTCATCAACCATATCGCACTTGTTTAAGAAAACAACGATCTTTGGAACACCTACCTGACGTGAAAGTAAGATGTGCTCTTTTGTCTGAGCCATAACACCGTCAGTAGCAGCAACAACGAGGATAGCACCGTCCATCTGAGCAGCACCTGTGATCATGTTCTTAACGTAGTCAGCATGACCTGGGCAGTCAACGTGTGCGTAATGTCTCTTCTTTGTTTCATATTCAACGTGAGCTGTAGAGATTGTGATACCTCTTTCTCTTTCTTCTGGAGCCTTATCGATGTTCTCGAAATCTGTAGCTTCATTTCCTTCAACTCTTTCTGCAAGTACCTTAGTAATAGCAGCTGTTAAAGTTGTTTTGCCGTGATCGACATGTCCGATTGTACCAATATTACAATGTGGTTTTGTTCTTTCAAACTTAGCTTTTGCCATTTTAGTAATCCTCCTAAATTAATATATAAATTATTTTTGTTTGACCTTAATTGGCCAATTCACAAGGCTATCCCCATTATATTTTATAATGGAGATATTTTCAAGCCTTTTAAATATATAATCTCGAAAATTTTGTATCTAGCCTAAGCATTGCTTTGCTATATTCAATTTTCTGCTGTTATATTTTGAATTATTTTGCTCTGCTAGAAGCAACCTTCTCCTGAACAGACTTTGGAGCTGCCTGATATCTTTCAAAGAACATTGAATAGTTACCACGTCCCTGAGTTGCTGAACGAAGTTCTGTTGAGTAACCGAACATTTCTGCTAATGGAACGAATGCTCTAACAATCTTTCCACCACCAATATCGTCCATACCTTCAATCTGTCCACGCTTTGAGTTCAAGCTTCCGATAACATCACCCATGTATTCTTCAGGCATTGTTACTTCAACCTTCATGATAGGCTCAAGTAATACAGGGTCCGCCTTCTGCATAGCTTCCTTAAATGCCATAGAACCGGCAATGTGGAATGCCATTTCTGAAGAATCGACTTCATGGTATGATCCATCATATACTGTAGCATGTACACCAAGTACAGGGAATCCTGCGATAATACCTGACTGCGCAGCTTCTTCGATACCTTCTCCAACAGCCGGGATGTATTCCTTAGGAATATTACCACCAACTACTGTAGATTCAAACTTGAATGTTTCTTCACCGTTTGGATCCATAGGCTCAAATTTAACTTTACAGTGACCGTACTGTCCACGTCCACCTGACTGCTTAGCATATTTACTATCAATATCAACAGGCTTTGTAAATGTTTCCTTGTATGCAACCTGAGGTGCACCAACGTTAGCTTCTACCTTAAATTCACGAAGAAGACGATCTACGATAACGTCTAAGTGAAGTTCACCCATACCTGCGATAATTGTCTGACCTGTTTCAGGATCAGTATGAGCACGGAATGTTGGATCTTCTTCAGCCAACTTAGATAAAGCTTCACCCATCTTACCCTGATCATTCTTTGTCTTAGGCTCAATAGCAAGCTCGATAACCGGCTCTGGGAATTCCATTGATTCAAGGATAACAGGATACTTTTCATCACAGATTGTATCACCTGTTGTTGTTACCTTGAAGCCAACAGCTGCTGCGATGTCACCTGAATATACTTTATCAATTTCTGTACGTTTGTTAGCATGCATCTGTACAATACGTCCAACACGCTCTTTTTTATTCTTAGTTGCATTTAATACATATGAACCTGAGTTCATTGTACCAGAGTAAACTCTGAAGAATGCCAACTTACCAACAAATGGGTCAGTCATAATCTTAAATGCTAAAGCTGAAAATGGTTCATCATCTGATGAATGACGAACTACTTCGTTACCATCTTCATCAACACCTGTGATGTCAGGAATGTCTGTTGGAGCCGGCATATATTCAATAACACCGTCTAACATCTTCTGAACACCCTTGTTCTTGTAAGCTGATCCAAGGAATACTGGAACTGCTTCACAAGCTATTGTACCTTTTCTAAGAGCTTTCTTCATATCATCAACTGATGGTTCTTCTCCTTCAAGGTACTGCATCATAAGGTCATCATCTAATTCACATACCTTTTCAACAAGGTTCTCGTGCCATTCATCAGCAAGATCCTTTAAGTCATCAGGTATAGCTGTGATTTCGATATCTTCGCCCTTATCATCTTTGTAATAATATGCTTCCATTTCAAACAAATCGATTAATCCGATGAAGTCATCTTCTTTACCGATTGGGATCTGTACAGGAATAGCATTCTTTCCTAAACGATCAATGATTGTCTGAACTGAATAAAAGAAATCTGCACCCATTTTATCCATCTTATTGATGAACGCCATACGAGGTACATTGTATGTGTCAGCCTGACGCCATACATTTTCTGACTGTGGTTCAACACCAGCCTTAGCATCAAATACACCTACAGCACCATCTAATACACGAAGTGAACGTTCAACTTCAACTGTGAAGTCAACGTGACCCGGTGTATCAATGATGTTGATACGATGCTCTAATGCACCAGCCTTTGGCTTATGATGATCTTCCAATGTCCAATGACATGTTGTAGCAGCTGAAGTAATTGTGATACCTCTTTCCTGTTCCTGCTCCATCCAGTCCATTGTAGAAGCTCCATCATGAGTTTCACCAATTTTATAGTTTACACCGGTATAATATAAGATACGTTCTGTTAATGTAGTCTTACCTGCATCGATATGAGCCATAATACCAATGTTTCTTGTTCTATCCAGTGGATATTCTCTTCCAGCCAAGGTTTTTTCCTCCTATTTTTAGTCTATTAGGCAATTGCCTTATATGTCATGCAATGCTGCATATTCTCAATAAATAATTGAACTTTATTAGAAACGATAATGTGCAAAAGCCTTGTTTGCCTCAGCCATCTTATGCATATCTTCACGTTTCTTAACTGATGAACCAGTGTTATTAGCTGCGTCCATAATTTCGTTAGCTAATCTGTCCACCATTGTCTTTTCACTTCTCTGACGAGAATATAAAGTAATCCAACGAAGACCTAAAGCCTGTCTTCTTTCCGGTCTTACTTCAATAGGTACCTGATATGTGGCACCACCGATACGTCTAGCCTTAACCTCAAGTGCTGGCATAACGTTGTTCATAGCTTCTTCAAATACTTCGATAGCATCTTTTCCTGTCTGATCTGCAATCTTTTCGAATGCTCCGTATACGATTTTCTGAGCTACACCTTTCTTACCATCTAACATAATGTTGTTGATAAGTTTTGTAACTACGATGCTGTTGTACATTGGATCTGCTAATACTTCTCTCTTCTGAGCATGTCCCTTACGTGGCATTGTTGCTTCCCTCCTTAATCAATTTTTCCAGAATTTCCAAAAATATTCTTTATTTGAAATTCTTGTTTTGCATAATATCAAAGATATATGCGATTAGATCATAGGTACTCACTTAGATTGTGTCTTGCTCACGGCTTTAGACTCTATATCTACATAACTCTAATAACCGTTACACATTCATTCAACCTGTGACTGACTTATAAAAGTCATTCCTACTATTCGTAATGTGCTTATTACTTACCTGCTTTAGGTCTCTTAGCACCATACTTAGAACGTGCCTGGCGTCTGTTTGCAACACCTGCAGTATCAAGAGTACCTCTAATGATATGATATCTTGTACCTGGTAAGTCTTTTACTCTACCACCACGGATAAGAACAACGCTATGCTCCTGAAGGTTGTGACCTTCACCTGGGATGTAGCTTGTTACTTCGATACCATTAGAAAGACGAACTCTGGCAATTTTTCTAAGAGCTGAGTTTGGTTTCTTAGGTGTAGCTGTCTTAACTGCTGTACAAACACCACGCTTCTGTGGAGAAGCTGTGTCGTTCATCTTCTTATTCAAAGAGTTGTAGCTCTTTAATAAAGCTGGAGCAGTAGACTTCTTAACTGCTGTCTGACGTCCTTTTCTTACTAACTGGTTAAATGTAGGCATTCCTATTTCACCTCCTGTTATTAGAATTACGTGTTAATCTGTTACACTTACATACAAAAAGGCACACTGTCCCCTTTACGCATGCCCTACTATTATATTCTCTAAAAAAATAAAAGTCAACAGTTTTTATATATTCCGTCCCCCGCTAATTTCACGTTTAAGTTTCTCCTTATAGGAAACACCTGAATCATCTAACTCATCCTTAAACTTTTTAGCATAATCTATACTGTTTCTAATATAATCCCGTCTGTTTGTGGCACCTGATTTTAAATCATCATATAATTTTTCAATACCGCCTCTGGCATAGGCATTAAACCTTTCTAAGCACTCCTTTGTTTCCTCTGCTTTTCCATCATCAGTGTCATATCTGAAGGCTCTGTTTATACATTCTTTTTCATCTGACTTTGCTCCGTCTAATAATGTAATCAGTCTATATAAAAACATACAGTCCTGCTTATGCTTAGATACCGCATCAGCATATATTTTACCGGTATCCTGAATTGAATTATCCCTTGGAGCCTTAACATTATAAAGATATCCTACAACAGCACCGCAAAGATACACATCAATATACTTGTCAAATATTTTAGCATCATTTACCAAAAATTTGACGTAGGCAGAATGTTTTCCCCTTAAAAGAACGTCACCTTCAAATAGTCTTATTCTGTTATCTGACATTTCGTATCCTCCTTGATTATCTCTGAATATGTATCACTATGTTTCTCCAGTACGTAGCTTTTTGCGACTTTTCCTTCTATAACTTCCTTTGCATAACGCCAGTCCTTTTCCATTACAAACATTATTACCTGCTCTGCAACTCCCGGTAATTCCCTGGCAATATTTTTTATGTGAATTTCGTCAGCATTAGAGAAAGGTGCATCAAGTATCAATGGATATGATTCCCCTTTCATCTCCTTATCTCCAATTTGAATTTTCTGCTCTTTTGCCAAATCCACCAGTCCTGCAATGAAGGCAAAGTTTTTAACCCTTATAAGACCTTCAGATTCACCGGAAGTAACCAGTTCGTCTGAGCCTTCTGCCTTTGTATACAAGGTTGTCCTGTATTTGTCATCAATTTTTAACACACGGGTTCCACTATACATTCTGCTAAATATCTCATTTACCTTATTTTCAAGTTTCTCCCTTATTTGCATTTCCTCACTAATATAATAATCATCAAACCATTCTTTAATTGCTTCGGCATATGCCATATATCTGTTTATCTCTTTGTTCTTTTCATTTCTGGCAACAGATATATTAATTATTTTTTTAGCATGATCTCTCTGCTCTTTATTTTTTGAGATTGTGGATATACAGTTATCTCTTTTTTCAGCTAAATCCTTTAATTTATTTTTAGTCTTATTTAATCTAAACTGGTATTTTCCTGCATCTTCTTTACCTGCAATTTCTTTTTCAATTTGCTTAACTCTGTCATTTGCTTCATTTATTCTTTCCGTAATATCAATCATTCTTTTTATTTTGCTTTGTAAAGACATATAAAAACCGTCGTCTCTGTTTTGTCTGTTAAACAAATTAATTTCTTTCTTAAAATTTGCCACGGTAGTTCCTATTGATTCCGGCGGAACATATTTTAACTGCTCCATTAAATGAATATATGCTTCATTGCCATTTTCGACTTTAGTTCCGCATATGCATCTTCCATTTTTAATAATCTCCTTTATGGAATCAGCAGTTATATCTCTTATTCCCTTATCTTCTATGTCAGCGTCCTCTAAAACTTCTTTGGCCTTTTTATATAACGGCTGTGCCATAAAGAAAACAAACCTGTCACTAAACAGTTTCACATAGGCATCACATTCGCTTTCTAATTCATTGTCATCCAAAATTCTTCTCTGTTCTAACTGTTCCTTTTCTTTCTGAAGCTTTGTTGCATCTGCTAACGATCTTATTTTATCTTCTAATTCCTCCTTAATCTGTTGATATTTTTTCATCTCATCTTCAGTATTGTTTTTTACTTCTTCATATTTAGTTATTTCTTCCTCCGCTCTTTGAACCTCTTTAATGTATCTTTGTTCCTTTTCCGTACCTAAGTGCGTCCCTAAATCATTGTAAAATCCACCAATAACCGTAGTTTTTGATTCTACTTTTCCCAGGTGTTTTCTGGCATTTCCCATGGCATTTAAGCCTAAAAGACCCTTTACTGCCTCAGACAAATCCTTTCTCTCTGCCACATTTTGAACCCGCTCAGTGTCAAATAGAAAATATCCTGATAATTCCTGCGGCATGATTTTGTTTATTATCTCTTTCCTGCTATCATCTTTTTCGACAGGATCGGTTCCTCCGGTGCTTAAATTCTTTGCAGACATTGTCAGCATAGGCATTAATCCCGTAACTTTTCCTTCTATCTTTTTATATGCCTGCTTTCGTGTTATGGTATACTCAGTATTCTGGTGCTGTAATACTATCTCTACCATAACCTGGTCTAAATCCCCATTATACATATTCATTGCCACATCAAGATTTAAAAGCATGTCCGGATTATCCTGCCGTCTAAACATTACTTTATTGTAAAGGCACCAGTTAAACATTTGAAGCAATGTAGTTTTTCCAAATGTATTATTTCCTAAAATAATTGTTACATTGTTGTCCTTATCACAGGAAAAATCTATTTTGTTTTCCCCTTTAAATTGTCTGAAATTCTTGTACTTTAATGATTTTATAAGCATAAATTGTTCCCCCTAAAAGTTTTTATCTGACAAAGCATCAATTATAATTTTTCTGATAGCGTCAACCATGCCACTGTCGGTTTTCTGTTTTGTCTTTAAATTATCTTCTTCTAATTTGTAAATATCGTACTTTATTTTCCAAAGTATCTCTTCATCTAGCTGTGTTTCCTCCTGTAATTTCTCACTCATAAAACTCCTCCTCATCTAAATAGTTTATTTGGTATTTATCCATTAGTTCATATATAATCTCATCCGCTTCACTGGAATTTTCAGCTAATGCGGCAAAATCCTTCATTCTTTCAATTTCTCTTTTTACCAGAGACGCTGACATTTTTACAATTGATTCGTTGTAGGAATCCACCCTATCTAATGGGATAGGTGACATTATAAAATCATATATATCTGCATACTTCTTTCCGGGACATTTTCTCAGTACCCTTCCCCTTCTCTGTATATATTCTTTGGGATTTGTACTGCTTGCCAAAATAAACGCCTTTCTGATACTTGGTATGTTTACACCTTCATCTAAACATCTTATGGCAATTAATGCCTGAATGCTCTCTCCCTCATCAAACTCTCTCTTTAAAATTTCACGTTTTTGTGCATCCTCCTCAGAGGTAAACTTCGCCACCTTCATATTAAGCTCAAGGCCTAAACGTTTCATTACAATGTCAATCTGTCTTTTTTCTTCTTCAAGAGGCTTTCCCTCTTTGTAGTCTATATCTTTCATGGTAGTAGCTCCGCAATATACCAATATATGATTTTCCTCCATATAGTCTTTCATTTCATCTACTAATGCATCAACCTTCTGCCTTGCTGCTGCCACTAATCTTGCCCGCTTTATTAAAAGCATTTTTGCCTGGTCACTTATTTCCTTCTTTTTGTTCCCTAAAATTAATTTTCCTATCTTCTTTGTCAGTTCCAGATAATCATTTAATTCTTCCGATTCAAAAGAAACCACCACAGGATGGTAGTAATATCTCACCAGCATATCATTTTCTATTGCATCCTTTAGGGAATACTCAATACATTTATTTTTAAAATAATTAAATAACTTTTCCGTGCCTGCACTGTCTCCGTGCCTTTCTAATGTTGCAGACAAAGCCAATCTGTATGGTATCTTTTCATCAAGGCACTTACTTAACTTCTCTGCTCCAAAATTGTGTGCCTCATCTACCAGTAATAAAGCCTTATCCTTTACACCTTCTATTATGTTTTGAACCTTTTTTGATGAATAGGTTGCATTGGTAAAAATCCCACACATATAGTCCGATGCACCAAATTCTAATGCCATACATGCGTCCTTTAACCTGGATGCCCAATGCTTTTGAGGTGAAGCACTGTGACATATAACCGGCTTTATATTAAAGCTTTCTATATCCTCTACCCACTGACTTACTAAATGCTGATAAGGACACACTATAAATATAGCAAGTCCTTTTCTTACATGTTGGTATAGTCTTACAACTGCCGATAATCCTGTCAGGGTTTTACCTGTTCCTGTTGCCATATCAAATATTCCTATGTAATTATTTATCTCCCATTGCTGTATGGCACTTTTCTGATAATCTCTTATGCTAAACCATTCAGGAAAAGCCGGCCCTTCTTTTAGTTCTTTTCTCCCGTTATTTTCTGACTGATTCCAGTCTTCTTTTCTGTCTAAACTTAAATCTATTTCACTGCTTTTTCGATATTCAAAAAGTTTCTCCCTTGAAGCCTCCGGAAAATCCATTATACGTATGTGAGGTTCATAGTCATTCCACATTGCATCAAAGTTAACCTTTTTATTCATTACCCGCTGTCTTTCCGATTCCCCCTCCCATGATTTATAAACATCAATATTTTCCATATTGTATGAAAATGCCGTGGTACTTTCATTCATAGAACCGCTAAACGCTACAATATTTTCCTCATAGTCATATAGCAGTCCCATTTTTTCATGATACATTCCAATACCTGCTTCATTTTCCACAACTGCAATTTTTATTTCAAGAACATTTGCAGCTACCAGATTAGCCAGCAAATCAAGCCTTCTTTCCTCATATTCGTTTTCCGGTTCCAAAATAGCTTTATTAATGCTGTTTGTAATAACACTTTTCCGTTGCTGTAGCCCTTTCTCTATTGCCTCTACGTCTTCCCCGGATAATTTAGGAGAAGCAATCAACCGGATTTTTCCTCCGTTTTCTACCAGACCTGATATGCCCTTTGATATTTCAATTAATGCTGTGGATGAAAAAAATCCCACTGCCCTTTCATATAATTTTGCCTTACTTAATAAAGGATAATAAAAATCTTCCACCATATTATCATTAAAAGAACGGTATTCCTGTTTTATTTCTATATCTTTAAAGCTCATAAAAAATTCCCCTTAGTATTCCTCTGCTATATCCCTTACAGCCTTTACAAAACCATCTATTTCTTCTTTTGTGGTAAACTTTCCAATACTTGCCCTTACCACTCCCAGGTAATCAGTATCCTTTAAATATTTGTGAATTAGTGGAGCACAATGATATCCTGTTCTCACTGCCACGTCATAATCCACATCCAAAATCATTCCTGTTTCAGATGCCTTATAGCCTTCTATATTAAAAGGTACAATTCCAACGGAATTAACATTCCCTGTTACATACAATTTAACGTTATGTATTTTTTCAAGTTCCTTTACCAAATAATTTTCCAGCTCTTTTTCCCTTAAAAATAATGTTTCAACTGCTTCATTATCCTTTATTTCATCAAGAGCTGCGTTAAGTCCTGCTGCTGCCACCACATTAAAACTTGCCGGCTCATATCCTTTAATGCCCTTATCAGGCATCTCCAGATTAAGGGAGTCAGTTCCGGTTCCCCCTGATATATATTTCCTTAAATTATTTCCACACTTTATAAAAAATCCGCCTATTCCCAAAGGTCCATACAAGGTTTTGTGCCCTGCAAACACCATATAATCAATATGTGTCTGCCCCAAATCTATAGGAACTAATCCCAATGACTGGGATGCGTCCACTACCACTGTGGCTTCGTATTCCTTAGCAAGGTTAGCTATTTCATTAACAGGCAATATATAACCTGTCACATTACTCACGTGACATGCAAATACTTTTCCCGGAATATCCTTAGAGAACATATACTTTGTTTTTTCAATATCTATTGTTAAATCCTCATTAAGAGGCAGTTCAACTATATTAAATCCATATATTTTTTCTGCAGCATGCAAAGTTCTCATTACGGCATTATGCTCAAAGGCAGAAACATAAACATTCTCCCCCTCCCTAAAGGAAAGTCCCATAATCACTTCGTTTAAGGCTATAGTTGCTGAAGGGGTAAGTACCACATTATAATCGTCACTGCCTCCTGCTAACTTAAGAAGTTTATTTCTTGTTTCATCTATTATATTTTCCGCTTCCTTCGCCTTACTGTATCCTCCCCGTCCCGGGTTCATTGCCAGATTTCTGTTGACAAAATCCATTGCCTTATATACCTCTTCCGGTTTAGGATATGTAGTTGCTGCATTATCCAAATATATCAATTTATTACCCCTCTAATAATTCCTCTATGGTCTGCATTAAAACTGACAGCTTTTCCTTTGTTTCCAGTGCGTCTCCAAACTCATCCAACGCCTCTGTTATGGCATTTTTTAAGAAATACCCTGTACTGTCGTCTAAATTTGCATCGTAATATTTCTCTACCTTATTTCCATTTCTGTCTGTAAAGCTTAATTTACTTTCACCTTTATCCTCTTCCCCGTTAAAACTTTCCAGACTATTTTTAATTTCTTCTATAGAAACTAAAAACTTATCTTTTGTAAAATCATTCCAGTCTTCAATATAAATTCCACTTACTGCCTTTGCCAGCCAATTGGCAATCTCTAACTCATCATTTATATCCAAGTCCCTTATAACATTAATAAAACCTGATGTATTTTCATTCCACACCTGTTTAAAGGCATTATTTTCTATGGTTTTATACCAGCCCTTAAGGCATGGTGCCAAACTTTCTCCCGGTGCGACGCTCCAGATTTTCTTAATATTTCTGACAACGTCCTCCTTCTCCCTTAAAGCAAAGGAATTAAGATATTCAACTATCTTTTTCATTTTAACTATACAGGCTTCAAAGCTTTTTTCTTCTCCACCTAATATGTTTAAAACTTCCTCAAAGAGAATGTCCCTTGGATTAAGTTCAATATTTCTAAACAGATTTCTAAATCTGTAATATTCCCTTCCAACGCAATTTCTTTTGGTATTTATGGTAATCTGCGGGAGATTCCTGTACCATTCCTGAATTTTAGCAACAATATTTCCCAGCCTGTTTTGTCCTGAAACATTATCCATATGGAAAATATTTTCAACTGCCTTTAAATATTTTTCTTTTTCAAGACTTTCCTTTTCCGTGTATAAAAAATACTTGTCAGGATTTAAATTTATATTTTCAAACACATTACTTGTAATTTCGATTTCCTTATCAGACAAATAAACAACAGGCATATCTTCCATTGCCATAAATTTTCTTGCTAAATAAATAGGTATAACTCCCCTTCTGACACCGAAGCTTTCTCCCTCTAAAACATCATAAAGTTCCTTAAAAGATACTTTTTCTCCCGCTGATTTCATAATAAATCCGTCAATTTCCTTATTTATCAGCTCTACGCCCTTATCCACCGTTTTCTCATTATTGTTTTTTAATAATCCTGTATGAACCACAGTAGCCCTGAAAATGGTAGCTTCCGGACTTGTTCCTTTGTTGTATCCTATGCAGTCATCATTATTTAGAATATTATCAATTATTTTCTGACGTGCTTTTTTAATCTGCGCTGATACATTTGTACGGTTAATAAGCTCATTGTTGATTTTTGGTGCCATGTTGTAGTAGCTGCTACATATTCCACTTAAAAATCTGTTAAAGGCTCTCTCTGACTTTATTTCAGGTAACGGTTCGCAGTAAAAAATTCTACACTCCCCATTTTCAGGCATATAGCTTTTCTCTAAAAAGCTGTTTATTTCAAAAATCAAATCCTCTTCATATAACTTAAGCTCTGATAATAAAACCTGATTATCCTCAATAAACCTGTCATTTTTAATAAGCTGTTTTACTGCAAGAAGTTTTCTGATATTTTTATCCTGAACAAACCTGTTTTCAGGGTAAATAACCACAATTCTTTTATCATTTAATTTGTTTACCTGATGTATAATTTTCTCTGTGTCATCCTCTCCTGCATTTACTATAGCCACAATAATGCCGTCTGCCCTGTATTCCTCAAAAAGATATTCCGCCTTCGTTACCTTTTGAAACTGTTCAGGACTCATAAACACATATCTGAAAAACCTGGTCATGGTAAACTTCTGATTGTACTGTTTAGGAAGAGCAAAATCTAATTCGGAAATTTTCTCTATTTCCTTTGGAATATTCACTTTTCCCGTGAAAGAATTTACAACCTTTTCTATCTCTTTTTCTATATCAACACCTACGTTATGCTTAAAGGCATAGGTACCCATTTTTATTCTGAAAATAATAAGACCTTTTTTCTCTAATTTATCCACAGTCTTATTGAAGCTTTCCCTGTTAAGCCCTGATGCTAACCATAGCTTTTCTTTTACTATAGGCAATTCGTCCGGCTTTCTTATGATTCTAAACACCGCCAATGTTTTAATTATCCGTCTTTCTTCCTTTGACTCCGCTTTATTTAAGGCATAGTCCGCCTGTAACCATTCATTATGTATCTCAGGCATACCTTTATTTTCCCTAAAGAGATTTTCAAAATAATCATATACCACATCCACCCCTAACATTTCGTTTTTATCCAACAGGTTAATAAGACTTCCATGCTCATCATTTGCCAGAAATGTAAATACACTTCTCTCATTTTGGGCAACCTTGGCACTAATATTAAAAAGACAGTAAGAGGTAAGGGGTAAAAGTGGGAAACTTCCCCAAGCCACTATTTTCATATATTCTTCCATTGTAAAATTGCTTTGAAAATACGGTGTATTATATGACTTTTCAATTATTTCCTTAAAAGTATCATTCTCTCTTAAAAATGACTCATATTCTTTTTTGCTTTTTGATACAACATGTCCTATAATTTCATAATTATTTACCGGAAATACTACAAAACGCTCTTCCTTTAAACGTCCCTCTACTCCCATAAAAGCGTTTATCATTTCTTCCGGCATGTCTTTTCCGTATTCTTTTATGCTTTTGTGGGCAACAAAAGTAATGTGGAGCTGGTACTCTTCATTTTTCTGAGCCAATTCACACATATCCTGTAATATTTTCATGTCTCTTGAAAAAGTGTCCTGCCGATGTCCTTCCACATACTTACTAAACTCATCAAAAATAACATAAATTCCACTGTATCCTTTTATTCGTACCAGTTTTTCCTTTATGTCACTGTAAAGCTTTATGGCAAGAGTTTCATATATAGGGTTAAACCTACTGCCTGAAGTAAGCATTGGATATATCTTTTCAAATAAATCCATTGCCTCTTTGTTTTCCCTTGACAGCTTCTTTAAAAACTCCCCGATTTCATAATTGTTTTCCCTTAATTTTCCCACAAAAGCCCTATATGTATCTTTGTAGTTTTCCTTCCACTCCCTGATACACTCATATGCCTTTGTATAATATGTTTCCGGGACAATGTCATTTAATCCCTCTCTTTTTAAAGCCTCCCTTAATCCTTCAATAAAACCGCGGTTTAAATCCTCATATGTGCCTGAAATAATAACCGGCAAAAACTTTTTTCCCTTTAAAAGTTCAATATTGGAAGTTTTATTTAATTTGTTTGCCTTAATTTTCCCAATAACTTTTTCAAAAACTTCTTTATTTCCACTAATTAATGCCATAAAAACCAAAAGCAAATGAGATTTTCCCTTACCATATGGGCCAATAAGAATATTTGCCTTGTTTCTGTTTTCAACAATATGTCCTGCATATTCATTTAAAACATCCACGGAAGACACCGTTGGAATATAACTTGCTGTTTTTTCTGGGTTATTTAAATCCAGTTCAAGATTAATTGAAGTTTGAAATCTTTTGTCAATATGTATCATGTCCGTTAATTTATGCATAATATATCTCCATTATCTGCTCTAATGTAATGTTATTTTCCATGTATATCATATCAAGCCCCGCTGTTCTGTTTAAGGTGATATAGCCCTCTTCCTCTAACTTATCTAAGTATTCATTCATTTTAATCCGCTTTAAATTAAACACTTTTCCCGGTGACAAAGGTTCGTTTACAGCCTCATCAATTCTTAAGGATAAAGTATTTTTATAATCCATATATTTTTTTAGGGCATACAAAACCGCCATAGGGCTTAGAACCGTATAATCCGGTGCCGTTTTTATATATTTCTTTCCATTTTTCTTTATTAAACCGATTTTAGAAAAAGGTGAAATACGCTTTTCCTCCGGGTCGTAATCCTGTGTTTTTTCCCTTGTGTACATATTAAGTAATACATTTACATCATCCTGAAGGGAACGTACGGAAAAATCCTCCACCCCCATTTTATGAATTTCATTTTCCAGCAATACAAACAATTCATCCTTATCAAATTCCTCTGCATTTATCTTATTGAAAGTTAAATACCATGAGGTTGCATTTTCCCTGTTATGAACAAGATTTACATGGAAAATTTCCAAAGGGAATATATCCTCAAAATATCTGTCATTTTTCAGTATTATTTTTCCAATTTCAGTAAGCGAAACCTGACTTTTTCCTGTTTCCTTAGTAAAATCTCCTGCTTTTAGCCAATATCTGATAGCCTTTGCCATATTACTTCCCACTCCCAGAGTGTCTGCTCCAAAATTCTTAGAAAATACCTTTTCGTTTTTATCCACTTCTATTAAGCCTTTACTAAGCCATCCCTCACGAATGGCAAATGTCTCGTGGCCTTTCAGTTTTATCACAATCTGCCTCCTAATCTATTTATCCTTCTTAGTTGCAAGTACCTTTCTCATGTAGCATCCCCCTGTATAATGGTTGACGCACTCCATGCATCTCTTACATTTATCGTCTAAAATTCTGTAACTAATGCCTTCTTTTCCTTCCTTAATAACAATCGCATTATGCTTGCATATGCTTTCACAGGCACGGCAACCCATACATATCTGATATTTTGTAATCTGGCATTTTACCTTTTCTTCTGCAGTTTTTACGCTTTTTGCACCATCAATGTGATAATCAACAATAGTTACCTTTAATGTATTACTGCCTATTCGTCCCTGAAGTTTTAATACCGGCATGGCATTTTTCCTTGTAACGTAAACCTCACCTAACCTTTTATTTCCCAAATCAAAATTTATATATCCAAAAGGTTTAAACAATTCATATAATTCCTCCGTTATAGGGCGAAGCAGCTGGTAATTAAAGGCATTTTCCTCTAATGCACAGGGTTCAAAAGAAACTGCTGTTTTTCCTGCATATTCTACGCCATTTCCCCCTTGCCTTGCCTTCCATTTTCCGTCATCCACATACACTTCGGCATCAGGCTTTCCTATCTTTATAGCGAAATCAATAAGCATCTTCCTAAACTTATCAGACTGCTCCTTCATATGAATTTTAGATAAAAATTCTGACCATCCGCTATTATTCGGGCAGCACCAGCATCCTACTCTGGCATAGCCCAGCCTGTATGCATTGTTAAAATCAATTTTTGTGGTTAAAATGTATAACCATACATCAAAATCCATCCAGTCAATAATAGGAGATATGGTAATCTGCTTTGTTATTTTCGAGCCTTCCGTTTCCCTCTCATACTTGCTTCTGCTTTTTGACTCGCTTCTTCTTATTCCATAAAAAGTAATGATTTTATTTTTATTCTTAAACAGGGATTTTATTTTTCTTTGAATGGCACCTGTCTTAAACACTGTGCAACACCAACGCATAACACGACTTGGCGGCCCAACTAGCTGACAAAGTTCCTCAAAATCCTTGTCCTTATTTCTAGATGACAAAACCGGAGTTTTAGGATGTTCTTTTTTAAATCTCTCAACATATTTAATGGTCTCCGGGAATTCTAAAGTCGTATCCCCAAATATATGCAAGATTTTCGGTTCGCTAAGAGCCCTTATAACTAAATCCGACGTAACTGTAGAGTCTTTTCCTCCCGAAAAAGACACAAACATATCCATTACCGTATAACCTTTTACAGACCCCCTTATATAATCCGTAGCTTCCTTAACTATAAATTCATATCTGTCACTATTTGCCTTAACAAATCTGTCTATGTACTCATCAAAATATTGCCGGTTAATATTTTTTTCTTCCTGAAAGTATCTCTTTCTAACCAAATTAGCATCTATATTTTTTAAATCCTTAACGGAAAATCTTATACGCTTTCCATCAATGTAATAGTAATTCCCCGAGCAATTCCAAACTGATGACTTTTCGTAGGTTCCGGGAGCCTTATTCCATATTAATTCCAGCAAAAGCCTCTCCTGTGGGAAAACCGGGCGGATATCCGTAGTTATTCTCTCTCCCTGCGTATTGCAGCATTTGCACACCTTTTCATATAATGGCACCTTACAGTTGTGACACCAATATATATCTGAGCTCTCTAACTCACTTCTGCCGCCACACACCGGACAGATACTGTTTTTTGTAATAATGTTATCCTTTTTGCATTTGTATCTAAGCACTGTTCTTTCCTACCTTACTCCATAAACTCTTCCGGTTTGACATTTAAATAAAAGCACAATTCCAAAAACTCTCCTGCCTCTAAAGGTTTAATCTCTCCCCGCAGTTTTCTCTCGTCTATTCCGGTATCTTTTGAAATTTGAAGAAAGGACAAATTATTAGATTCTATGTATTTTGAAACTTTTTCTGAAACGCTCAATGTTGTACCCCATTTCTTAACTTCTAAGACTTTTTTACTTATATAGCATTATATTCTTATTTGTAAAGAATTTCAATTCTAACTTTTCTCAATTAGTAAGAATTTGTTGACGCATATTTTGGGGTAGGATAAGATAAAATTTATAATATGATGTAAGTGTCCAAAGCATAACATCTATAATTTCTATTTTGAAAGGAATGTTTTAAATGAAAAATGAAATGATAGCAAAGGTGCTAAAAAAATATAGAAAAAATAACAAACTGACAGTTAATGAAGTGGCTGAGCTGTTAAATGAAAGGTCTTTAACAGTAGCTACCAAAACAATTTACGGATGGGAAAGCGGACAGGCTCAACCTGATGCCGACACTCTTTTAGTTCTTTGTGAAATATACAACATTGATGATATTTTAGGCACCTTCGGTTATAGTGATAAAAAGCAGTTTCATATTACCAATCATGAGCGGGAATTAATTGAAAAATACAGACAGCATCCTGAATTACAGGATGCTGTGGATAAACTACTAAGCTAATGGGAAAAAACGTACTTAAACAGATCTCTGTCAGAGTTTTTAAGTAAATGAAATATCAGTCGGACTGTTAATAGTCTTGCTGTTAGTTTTTATGCCAAAATAGGCTGCCGCTAATGCGACAGCCTATTTTCGTTAATCTTGTGCTTTTCTATTTTTATTTTCCATACAATTTCTTAAATGCATCTTTTAACTGTTTATCTGCTGTAACAATTTTTCCATTTATTTTGCTGTCCCAGTCAGATAATCTTGATTTTACACTGTCTGCCCAGTTCTTTTCAGTAAACCATGCACCGGCAACCTGCTGATCACCACATCTTAACCACTCTTCCATGGTCTTTACCGTATCTCCCTTTTCAGTTACTGTTGACGTCCAGCATTTATCAATTACATCCCAGTATCGTCCTTCATTCCATATTTTTAACACCTCATTAAATCCATCTTTATCTTTATAGGATTTATGTGCAGGCAAATCATTCCACATTTTCATTTGTTCATCATAATCTGTTCCTGTTACAACAGGGAAAGAATCTCCTGCTGCCGATTTTATTTGACCGTTATCACTCCACTTCTGGTCATAAATTGCCTTTCTTGCATCTGTAGAAGCTGTCCAGAAAGAAGCAAAGGTATAGGATATATCACGCTTTAACTCTTCCTCTTTACTCCACTCCTTATTTTTATCATCCAGTGCATAATTGTGTACACATATAGGATCCATAATTATTTTAATTGTATTTTCACAATAATCCGTAGAAGGATATGGATATATGTCCCAATCTGCTGATTTAATATATGAAGGGCTATCCTTTGCATCCTCATCAGCACCTGATGTTAAATACCATGGGTCTTCAAAATTTATTAATGTTCTGTTATTTGTAAAATATGTCCAGCTGTATCCACCGTTTTCCTTAACTATATCTTTTGTTATTTTTCCTGAACCGGCTGCCACATCTATAGACTTTTCAGCCCATTTAGGCAGATATTTAAGAAGTGACTTTACCTGTTCACTATTTAACTCAACCTTATTTTCTTCTAAAATCTTCTTATTTATATTATCTGTTCCCAGTTCCAAAACTTCTATAGGTGTTCCCTTTGAACCCCAGAACTCCTTACAATCCGCCTTAGAAATAAATCTTGTAAACTGGTCAATATTCCAGTCAGGCTTTGGAACATTTATATTATTATCCTGTGCCAACGCCTTATTGACCCAAATTCCTCCCGGAATTGTATATGACGGGAGACCTCCCTGAAATCCATCATAATTAATGCTTTTCATAAGACTTTCATTGTATTTTTTATATGTTTCGTCATCCTTATAAACTGACAAATCTGCAACCAGCCCCTTCTTTATATCCCCGGTTACGTCTGTTGATGCCCATACATCCGGATATTTTCCATACTTTGCCTGAAAGTTTTCCATTTCCTGCTCCCATGACTGAGTGTTATACTGATCCGGATCACCAATTTTTGACCACACATTAATTTTTATTCCCGGATAAACCTCATTAAATTTCTTTGCCACTGCATAAAGCTGGGCTACATTTTGTGCCACAATTTTTGTAGGGTCTGAAAGCTTCTTACCTGCAGTGCTTTTAGGATTTCCGATGTCCTCATAATATTCACCATCACCGGACCATACCATTACGGAAACTTCTCCTTTGACTTTTTTATCCAGTCCTGTCGTAATCTGAATTTCATCAGTGTTATCCTGTCCACTATCCTCCACTTTTTTGCCTGAACAACCGCCTAGTAATGACATTCCTATAATTCCTGCCATTGCCAATATAAGCATTCTCTTACCTTTTCTCATAATTCCTCCTTATAAAATCAATTATACGATTTTTTTAACACTTATATGGTAATATGCCGGCATAAAAAAAAGCCCTAAAAAAATGCAAAATTTTTGCAAAATTTAGAGCCTTCTCTTATTCTCCTAAAACTAACTTTCCACCACAATATTCCTTATTTTTATAATCATACATTATCACAATATACTTTTCATTATTTCTAAAAGGAATATAAAATTTATCACCATGCCAGAAAATTTCTTCCCCATTGAAGTCACCCATTATTTTCTTTATGGTATCCAATTTAGGTGATACCATATTTTCTTTTATACATCCCTTAAGTATTGCATTTATCAGAGAATAAAGCTCTGAGCCGGTGCTGTCTCTGTCGTCCTGTACTTTTACAAATCCCTCTTCCCTTTCACCTGCATTATTGATTTCCACCATACTTTTTTGAAACTCTATTGCCCTGTTTTTTTCATTGATAAAAACATTAATTTCCTGAGAATTATCCTTTAACTTAATAATGTAGCTGTCACCATTGGTATAACCTGTTTTTTCAGTCCGGGTATCCATAGCATATTCCTTTATAATCTCATCTGTTATGGCACTGAACTTATTAAAATTCTTAACTTCTTTATAGCTACCGGTTATAATGCATTCACTGTTAAAAACCTTACGCTCTAAGCTGATGTCATTATCTAACTGTAAAAATGTGCTTCCAACCTTGTTAATTCTTGTTTTTTCTTCATGGGATGCATATATATTTATAGCTTCAACACCTGCTACCACTATTATCAGTGCTGCTAAGATTGTAACTATATTCGATATATTCTTTTTCATATATTTAACCTCATCAATCTAAATCATAAACAGGAAGTGTTACTGTAACAAGGCAGCCCTTACCTATGTCACTGGATATTTCTATTTCACCATTACTTAATTCAATAATCTTTTTACACAGTGCAAGACCTAAACCTGCCCCACCACTTTTTCGTGTTCGTGATTTGTCTACCATATAAAACGGTTCCATAACCTTCTTTACATCTTCCTTCGGAATCCCTATGCCATAATCCTGAATCTTTATTACAACCTTATTATTTTCCACAGACATACTTACATCCATTTCACCATTTTGCGTGGTAGCCTTAGCGCCATTATCTAAAATGTTATAAAAAACAGATTTAATTAAATCCTTATCAACCATAACATTTTTGTTTACAATCTTTTTATTTATCTTTATATTACTTTTTTCCAAAACAATTTGTTCCGATAATATTACTTCATCCAGAATATTGCCTATATCAACACATTCACCCTTCACGTTTTTTTCTTCTATTTGTGCTAATTCCATTAGCTTCCCTGACATTGTTTTTAACCTTAATGCCTCTTTATAAATATACCCTGAATATTCCTTTATCTGTTCTTCCGTAAGATTCTGCTTAATAGTCAGTATATCCGAAAATCCTAAAATTGCAGTCAGAGGAGTTTTCATTTCATGAGCCATGTTGTCAATAAATACCTGCCTGCTTTCTATCATTTCTTCCTTTGCCCTGTTATCATCTGCTATTTTTTCGGACATCTGATTAACATCTTTTGTAAGCTCTGTAATTTCATTATTCCCCTTTACCTCAAGCTGTCTTCCATAATCTCCGTCAGATATACTATGTATTCCCCATTGAAGTTTTTTTACAGGTCTAAGTAAAAATCTGATAGTTACTAAAAGAATAATTCCCGAAAGCAGGGAAAATACTATGGTAAGTACCTTCAGCCTGTCCCTTTGAGCAAAATAAGCCTCGTAAATATGTGTAATATCATACTCCGTGTCGCATTTTATTTTTCTGCCATAAATACTGTTTTCAGATTCCATTATAAGAAAATAATAATCACTTTTGTGTACTATTTCATATCCTGCATATCTTTCCTGTTTAATCATATTCTTATTAACTATGTCATCTGAGAAGTCATAGTTATTCATTATGTTTTCCCCGTCCATACTTAATTTCAACCCATAACCTAAATCCTCAAATCTTTCATAGGCGGCTTTATATGCCTCTAAAAATTCGTGGTCACTTAAAATCGATTTGGTTTTTTCCTGCATCTGTCGTTGCACTTCAACATTTACTGATGCCATAACATTTTCGTGGAACTTTTTGGAATTATTTATTTCTGCATCTATCTGATATTTATACTGGTTTCCAATTAGTAAAAGTCCCATTGCCAGTGTAAAAACCGTAACAATGAACATTGTCACTATAAATATTCTCTGCCATATCTTCATATGCCACTCCTATTGATTTAACTGTACAGGCAGTATCCTACCTTTGGAATAGTAACTAATTTTTCTTTTAATTTCATTTTCTTTCTTACCTGCTGCACATGGGTATCCACTGTTCTTGTTTCTCCCACAAAATCATATCCCCATATTTCTGCCATTAACCGCTCTTTCCTTATAACAATATCCTTATGCTTTAAGAAAAACACTAAAATATCAAACTCTTTTGGAGTAAGATTAATAATTTCATCATTACAGGTTACCTGATGTTTAGTAATATCTGCCTTAATATCGTGGTATTCAATTACATCCTCTTCATTATGATATCTTCTTAAAACCACTTCCACTCTGGCTAAAAGTTCCATTGCCTCAAAAGGTTTTAGTATGTAATCCTCCGCCCCTAACTTAAGTCCGTGAACCCTGTCCACTACATCCTGTTTTGCAGTTATAAATATAGTTGGAATTTTTAAGGGTTTTATATACTTCATTAAGGAGAAGCCGTCTATTCCCGGAAGCATAACATCTAAAAGAATAAGGGAATACTTATTATTTTCTATTTTTTCCTTTGCAGCTATTCCGTCATACACTTTATCGCAGGAATAATTTCCCATATCCAGCGTAACTTCTATCATTTTTGCAATACTTTCATCATCTTCAACTACCAGTATTTTGTTCATAGAGCCTCCTACAGTAAAAATTCAGACATTGCATAATTACTTACATCTATTCCCCTGTCTGTAAGCATTATCCTATTATCATTTTTCTTTAATAATCCCTGACTTATTAACTTATCTGCCACATTACCATAAACTGTCTCAAATTTTCTTCCAAATTTTTCTTCAAATTCATCCACAGATATTCCCTCCATCATTCTCAGTCCCAAAAACATAAATTCTTCCATCATATCTTTATTGCTAAGTTTCTGGATTTTTCCCTGAATCACAGTAAGAGGGTCTTCCTGAATATCCCATATATCATCCTGATAAATAGTCTCTCCCCAGAAATTTTCATTCTCCTCCAAATTGCCACCTGACATAACAGAAATGTACTGACTTAAATCTGCGATGTTGCTATATCTGGTATTTTTATATAACGATGCCGCCCCTAATCCAAATCCCAGATAATCCTTTCGTTTCCAATATCCTATATTATGCCTGCATTCATATCCCACCTTGCTGTAGTTAGATATTTCATATCTCATATAACCTGAATCCTTTAGGAATTTTCCGGTTTCATAGTACATTTCCCGCTCCGTATCCTCATCAGGTAATATGCTATATCCTGCATTCTCTGCTGCCTCCACCCTGTCATAAAGCGGGGTTTCCTCCTCCACAATAAGACTGTAAGCAGAAATATGTTCAGGATTTAAGTCTGTCACTTTTTTAAGAGTCTCTCTATAGCTTTCAATGCTTTGTCCCGGAAGTGCACTCATTATATCTACATTTATATTAGAAAATCCTGCCTCTCTGGCTAACTTATAACTTTCCAAAAACTTATCAAAATTGTGTATTCTTCCAATTGCCATAAGTTCATCATCATTAGCTGACTGCAAACCTATACTTATTCTGTTTATCCCTAAATCCTTATAGTATTTCAATTTATACTTATCAAGAGTTCCCGGGTTACATTCAATGGTAATTTCTGCATTCTCATCCACCACACAGTTTTGTCTTATGGCATCCATTATTTCTCCAATATATTTTCCTTCTAATATGGAAGGAGTACCTCCACCGATAAATATTGTATCGACAAGGTACCCTTCCATTCTATCCTTACTTAATTTAATTTCATTAATTAATGCAGAAACATACTCTCTTTTAGTTACCGAATCCCCTCTCATAGATAAAAAGTCACAATAATCGCACTTCTTAGCACAAAAGGGTATATGAACATATATTTCTAATTTATCCATAATTATAATTGCCTTTCTGTATAAGAGACCATTTTGATTTTCTTGTAATAAACTGATTTAGCGCCCCGGTGACCTTCGTAATACCCAATGGGGTGCAATCTGCTGTGGCGACTCCTCATAATCATTCGTCTTATAGTTCATTACTCCTCATCTAATTTCAAAACCGCCATAAATGCTGACTGTGGTATTTCCACATTTCCAACCTGGCGCATACGTTTCTTTCCTTCCTTCTGCTTTTCTAACAGCTTTTTCTTTCTTGAAATATCGCCACCATAACATTTAGCAAGCACGTCTTTTCTCATTGCCTTAACTGTTTCTCTTGCAATAACTTTACTTCCTACTGCTGCCTGAATCGGTACTTCAAAAAGCTGTCTTGGAATTTCATTCTTCAGTTTCTCGCACATTTTTCTGCCACGCTCATATGCTGAAGCCTCCGGAACTATAAAGGATAGTGCATCCACCTCTTCCTTATTTATAAGAATGTCAAGCTTAACTAACTTAGCTGTTTCATATCCTTTTAATTCATAATCGAATGAGGCATACCCTCTTGAGCGGGATTTTAATGCATCAAAGAAATCATATATTATTTCATTTAACGGAATATCATATTTAAGAAGTGCTCTTGAACCTTCCACATACTCCATTCCTATATATCGTCCACGTCTTTGCTGACACAATTCCATAATAGAGCCTATAAACTCTGTAGTTACCATTATTTCGGCACTTACAATAGGTTCCTCCATATGTTCTATTTCACTTGGATCCGGCAAATTAGTTGGGTTGGTAAGTTCTATTAACTCCCCATTTTCCTTGTATACCTTATAAATAACTGACGGTGCCGTAGTTACCAAATCAAGTCCGTATTCCCTCTCTAGTCTCTCCTGAACAATTTCAAGATGAAGAAGTCCTAAGAATCCGCATCTGAAACCAAATCCTAAGGCTATTGATGTTTCCGGTTCGTATTTAAGGGATGCATCATTTAGCTGAAGTTTTTCCAAAGCATCTCTTAAATCAGGATATTTGGCTCCATCTGCCGGATATACACCACAGTAAACCATTGAATTAACTTCCTTATATCCCGGAAGTGGCTCATCACATGGTCTGTCTGCATCAGTTACGGTATCACCAACCTTGGTATCACGGACATTTTTTATACTTGCCGTAATATATCCAACCATTCCTGCTGATAATTCATCACAGGCTATAAACTGACCTGCTCCAAAATATCCTACTTCCACAACATTTGCCTTGGCTCCTGTTGCCATCATTTTTATATTCATTCCCGGCTTTACGGTACCCTCTTTTATTCGGCAAAATACAATGACTCCCTTGTATGAATCATATAAGCTGTCAAAAATAAGTGCTTTAAGAGGAGCCTCCGGATTTCCCTCCGGTGCCGGAATATTCTTAACAATTGCCTCTAAAACCTCACCACAGTTAAGTCCTGTTTTGGCTGAAATAAGTGGTGCATCTTCTGCATCAAGTCCTATAACATCCTCTATTTCCGCCTTTACCCTATCCGGGTCAGCTGATGGAAGGTCAATTTTGTTTATTACCGGAAAAACCTCTAGGTCATGGTCTAATGCAAGATAAACATTTGCCAGAGTCTGTGCTTCCACACCCTGTGCCGCATCAACTACCAATACTGCACCATCACAGGCTGCTAAGCTTCGTGATACCTCGTAATTAAAATCCACATGGCCCGGTGTATCAATAAGATTAAAAATATATTCCTCACCGTCTTTAGCCTTATAAACAGTACGAACTGCCTGAGATTTTATTGTTATTCCACGTTCTCTTTCTAAGTCCATATTATCAAGAACCTGAGCCTGCATTTCCCTGTTTGTAAGAAGCCCTGTCATCTCTATTATACGGTCTGCCAAAGTAGATTTTCCGTGATCAATATGAGCAATAATGCAAAAATTTCTTATTTTACTCTGATCTATATGCGACATATTTTCCTCCATCTCTTGTTTATTTTGCTGTTAAACTGACTTTACCTTTATGTGAAATTATTACGTCAGATTATCTAATACATATTGATATATTTTCTGGCTGGTGTCCTTGTCCTGCCAATTTGCACACATTTTTGAGGCAATATCCTTATCAGGAGTTGCAATATTAAGTTCAATTAATGTACTGTCTCCTTCTTTTACCTGACAATGTACAATATAATCTCCATTTGCAGCCCTGTAATAATCCGAAACAGTTCCTGCCTCATTTCTTAATTCATATTTATTCTCAATAAGGAACATATCCACATCATCAACTATCTGGTTGGGGATTTTATTCTCAAAAAACTTAAGACTTTCCCTTCCCTCGGAAGTTAAATGATAATAAGATGTATTTCTATTAACATTTAAAAACACAAATCCGTTTTCTATTAACTCATTAATGGAACGCTGAACGGAAAAATAAGTTGTGTACTCATTCTCCAGAAAGAACTGGGCAATCTGGGTATTAGTCAGTGGGAAATCCACCTTATTAAGCATATGCATTATAATTAATTTATATAAAGTTTCCGGTTCTAATGCCATTTCTAACTCCTTGTTATTTCTTCAATCAAATCAAGAATTTCATCTTTTCCCTGCTTTGTCTGAGCCGAAAATGGTAGTATCTTTGTTCCACCTACTACGTTTAAGCCTGTCCTTATCATTTTAACATGCTTTTGTATCTGGCTTCTCTTTATTTTGTCAAGCTTTGTTGCAATTATTATTGGTTCATATCCATTGGCTAATATCCACTGGTACATATTTATGTCATTAGCTGACGGCTCGTGTCTTATATCTATTAAAAGAAAAACTGCTTTTAACATATCCGAAGTATGAAGATAGTTTTCTATCATTACACCCCATTTTTCCTTTACTTCCTTTGACACACTGGCATACCCGTACCCCGGTAAATCCACAAAATACATTTCCTCATTAACATTATAGAAATTAATTGTCTGTGTTTTTCCCGGCTGGGATGATGTTCTTGCTAATGCCTTCCTATTTACAAGACTGTTTATCAGTGATGATTTTCCTACATTTGACTTACCTGCAAAGGCAATCTCCGGCATATTATTTTGTGGCAGAGGACTTGTAATTCCACATACCGTCTCTAAACTAACATTTTTTATAACCATATATTTACCTGCTCAGAGCCTCCTTAATAACTTCACTCATATGACTTACATATACAATTTTCAGACCTGAAGTTATTTCCTCTGAAATCTCCTTTACCATAGGTTCATTCTTTTTAGGGACTAAAACCTTCTTAATACCTGCATTTTTAGCAGCCAAAAGCTTCTCTTTTAATCCTCCTATTGGCATAACATTTCCACGAAGATTAATTTCTCCTGTCATTGCCACCTTACATTTTACCTTAATACCTGACACAGCTGACAAAATAGCCGTTGCCATGGTAATTCCGGCTGATGGTCCATCCTTTGGCACTGCCCCTTCCGGAACGTGAATATGTATATCATTCTCACTAAAGAATTCCTTATCCACACCATAATCCGCTGCAATACTTCTAACATAGCTCAGTGCAATTACAGCAGACTCCTTCATAACATCACCAAGCTGTCCCGTAAGCTTAAGTTCTCCCTTTCCCGGCATTGTATTTACCTCTATCTGAAGGGTAGTTCCACCTACAGCCGTCCAGGCAAGACCTCTTACTATTCCTATATCATCTGACTCATTTGCCAAATCTTCATCGAATTTCTTTCTTCCAAGATATTTTTCAATATTTTTTGATGTAACCTTTAAATGCTTTTTATTATTTTGAACTATATCTCTTGCTGCTTTTCTGCATATTTCTTCCAGTTCCCTTTGTAGCTGTCTTACACCGGCTTCCCTTGTGTAAAATCTTATAATACTGTTTATTGCCTCATCTGTTATGGAAAGATTTGATCTTTTTATTCCATTTTTCTCATATGCCTTCTTAATCAGATGTTCTTTTGCAATGTGGAACTTCTCGTTTTCAGTATAACCTTCAACTTCAATCATTTCCATTCTGTCAATTAAAGGCTCCGGTATGGTATTTATATCATTTGCCGTGGCAATAAATAATACCTTTGACAAATCAAGGGGAACTTCCAAATAATTATCCATAAAGGATGAATTTTGTTCTGAATCCATAACCTCAAGAAGGGCTGAAGCCGGATCTCCGTGATAACCTCTTCCCATTTTGTCTATTTCGTCAAACAGCATTAATGGATTAGCACTGCCTGCCATTTTAAGTCCCTTTGCTATTCTTCCCGGCATTGCTCCCACATATGTTTTTCTGTGTCCTCTGATTTCCGATTCATCGTCCACGCCACCTAAGCTTATTCTAACATATTTTTTGTTTAAAGCTTCTGCAATTGAGTGAGCTATAGATGTTTTTCCTGTTCCCGGAGGTCCTATAAGACAAATAATGGGACTTGTGCCTTTAGCTTCCGTTAAATTTCTCACTGCCAAAAACTCCAGAACTCTTTCTTTTACTTTTTTAAGTCCGTAATGATCTCTGTCTAAGATTTCCTGTGCATTAGTCAAATCAGGGTTTTCCACTGTCTGATTATTCCAAGGCATATCCAGCATTGTGTCAATGTATGTTCTTATTACATTAGCTTCCGGTGCATTTCCACCAAACATTCTGTACCTTGAAAGTTCCTTCATTAACTTTTCCTTCACTTCATCAGATGCGTTAAGCTTCTCTATTTTTCCCTGCAATTCATCTGCATCTGCCGAGAAATCCTCCCCTAATTCTTCTTTTATAACCTGAATCTGTTCTCTTAAAATATGTTCACGCTGACTTTTGTCAAGTCTCTCTTTAACCTTCTCAATTATATCAGCTCTTATTTGTCCGATTTCGTTTTCTTTTCTTAAAAATGACATAACTGTCTCAAATTTAGACACTAAGTCATTTTTTTCCAAATATTCCTGCTTTACTCTAAAATCTACTTTTATTCTTAAAAGTAACTGTTCCATAAGAGTTGACAGATTATTTATTCTCATAACATTTCTTATTCCCTGTTCCGTCAGCCCATGGTTTGTTGCATCATATTTTCTTATGGTTTCTTTTAATTCTCTTACAAAGGCCTCTTCCTCGTTTTCAGATAAAAGATTTTCTTCCTGTGGAATTTCCTTTATATCTCCCTCAAAATATTTCCCATCTTCATATAATGTGAGAATTTCAGCTTTATTCTTTGCCTCTACCATTACACTTGTAATTCCATCCGGCAATTTATTAAGTTGCTTTATTAATACAACAGTACCTATTTTGTATATTCCATCAAAACCCGGTGTTGATTCCACCGGGTCTTTCTGTGCTGTAACAAACAATCGCTGTCCCTGCATCATAGCAGCATTTGCGGCAGCAATTGATGATTTTCTACTAATGTCAAAATGAACTGTCGTTCCCGGCAATATAGTAAGCCCCCTAAGAGGTATAACCGGTATTTTAAAAGTATTTTCTGACATATTTTCTCCTTGATACCTATGCGGTTTTTCCGCTTTTTTTCTTTGTTTTAGGTTTAGTTCCTGAAGGTGCGTACTTTATTTCTGCATCTGCTAATCCATTTACAACATCTTCGTTGACTATACATTCTTCAATGGTGTCATCAGATGGTGTTTCATACATTATATCCATTACCGCATCTTCCATAATGGCTCTAAGTCCTCTTGCTCCTGTCTTTCTTTCCACTGCAAGCTTAGCTATGGCATGTATTGCCTCATCTGTAAATGTAAGCTTAACTCCATCTAATTCAAATAATTTCTTATACTGCTTTACCAATGCATTCTTTGGCTCTGTAAGTATTCTCTCTAATGCCTTTTCATCTAAGAAATCCAATGAAACCGTAACAGGAACTCGTCCTATAAATTCCGGAATAATTCCAAATTTAGTTAAATCTTCCGGCATAACCTGCTTGAATAATTCATCTGTCTTGTGGTCATTTTTTTCACGAACCGGTGAATTAAATCCAATTGCACTTTTATCTAATCTCTTTTCTATAATCTTATCTAATCCGTCAAAAGCTCCACCACAAATAAATAAAATATTTGTAGTATTAATAGGTATAAGTTCCTGCTGAGGATGCTTTCTTCCACCCTGTGGTGGCACGCTGGCATCTGTTCCCTCTAATATTTTAAGTAATGCCTGCTGTACACCTTCACCTGAAACATCTCTTGTGACAGAAACATTTTCTGATTTTTTTGTAATTTTATCTATTTCATCAATATATATAATTCCATGCTCAGCCTTTTCAATATCATAATCAGCTGCCTGAATTAATTTAAGCAAAATATTTTCAACATCTTCACCAACATATCCTGCCTCTGTAAGAGTTGTAGCATCTGCAATGGCAAATGGAACATTTAATATCTTTGCTAATGTCTGAGCTAAATATGTCTTTCCAGAACCTGTAGGTCCTAACAAAAGAATATTGGATTTCTGCAGTTCAACATCTAATTCCTTGTCTGATAAAACACGTTTGTAGTGATTATATACTGAAACTGCCAAAACCTTTTTTGCCTCATCCTGACCTATAACATACTGATCCAAAAATTCTTTAATTTCCTTTGGTTTTAAAAGATTTATCTCCTGTGTAGCACCGGATTCCTCTTCATGGTACATTTCTTCCACGATTCCTGCACATATTTCAACGCATTCATCACAAATATACACACCTTCCGGTCCGGCAATAAGTCTTCTTGTCTGACTCTCCGGCTTACCGCAAAATGAACAATATAATTTCTCATCAATAATTTTTTTATTTGCCATGTTTACCTCACTGTTTTGACATAAAATCCAAGTTAAGGCACCACAATTGCGGTGCCTTATTCTTATCTTTATCTTTCTTTGATTACATTGTCAATCAAACCGTACTCTTTTGCTTCATCAGCGCTTAACCAATTATCTCTGTCTGTATCTTTTTCAACAACTTCAACCGGCTTTCCTGAATTAGCTGCAAGAATTTCGTTTAATTTCTTTTTAGTCTTCAAAATATGCTCTGCTGCTATCTGAATCTCTGTAGCCTGACCCTGTGCTCCGCCTAATGGCTGATGAATCATAATTTCAGCATTTGGAAGGGCATATCTCTTTCCCTTAGCTCCGCTGGATAAAAGGAACGCACCCATACTTGCCGCCATGCCAATGCATGTAGTTGATACATCACACTTAACGTAATTCATTGTATCATATATTGCCATTCCTGCTGTAACAGAACCTCCCGGACTGTTGATATACATATGAATATCCTTGCCCGGATCCTCTGACTCTAAGAATAATAACTGTGCAACAACTGTAGAAGCCACTGCATCATTTATTTCCTCTCCTAAAAAGATAATTCTATCCTTTAATAATCTTGAATAAATATCATATGAGCGTTCACCTCTGGAATTCTGCTCTATGACATAAGGTACTAATGCCATTGCTATACCTCCTGCTTAATAATTAAATTATTTAGCCTCATCTACAACAAATTTAGCTGCTTTTCTTGCACAAATATCTTTCTTAAGATTTTCCTTGTCGCTATCTGTTAATAAACCTTTAAGCTTGTCAGCTTCCATGTTGTATCTTCCGGCCATTTCCTTGATTTCTTCTTCAACTTCTTCTTCTGTAGCTTCAATGTTTTCAGCCTTAACAACTGCTTCTAAAACAAGGCTTGATTCAACTCTTGCCTGTGCCTGTGGCTTAACCTGTTCCTTCATCTGGTCAACTGTTGCACCTGTAAACTGTAAATACTGTTCAAATGAAATTCCCTGCATAGCAATATTCTGTGCAAATTCTTCAAGCATCTGTTCAGCCTGTGCTTCAACCATCTTTTCAGGTATATCCATTTCTGCATCATTTACGATAGCTTCAATAACCTTGCTTTCCTTTTCAGCTTCAGCTTCTTTTTCTTTCTTTTCTGTAAGATTCTTCTTAATATCTTCCTTGTATTCATCTAAGGTATCAAATTCTGAAACATCCTGAGCGAAATCATCATCTAATTCAGGATATTCCTTAACTTTGATTTCCTTAATTGTTACCTTAAACATAGCAGGCTTTCCTGCAAGTTCTTTTGCCTGATAGTTTTCAGGGAATGTAACATTAACTTCAACTTCTTCTCCAACTTTCTTTCCAATAAGCTGTTCTTCAAATGTGTCAATAAATGAATGTGAGCCAATTGTTAAAGGATAATCTTCTCCCTTGCCACCTTCAAATGCAACTCCATCAACAAATCCTTCAAAGTCGATTGTTGTCTGGTCTCCGTCTTCAACAGCCTTATCATCTGCTGCTACAAGTCTTGCATTCTGCTCTTTAACCTTATCAAGCTCTTCTGCTACTTCTTCATCTGTTACTGTAACATCAGCCTTTTCAACCTTGATTCCTTTGTACTTACCAAGCTTAACTTCCGGCTTTGTTGTAACTTCTGCTTCAAATATGAAAGGCTTGCCTTTTTCAATCTGAGTAACGTTAATTTCCGGACGTGCAACAATTTCTAATCCTGATTCTTCTGCTGCCTGTGCATAAGCTCCTGAAATAAGTTCATTAGCTGCATCCTCGTAAAATACTGCTGCACCATACATCTTTTCAACCATAGCATATGGTACTTTTCCTTTTCTAAATCCCGGAATGTTAAATTTATTCTTATTTTTCTGATAAGCTTTCTGAATAGCTTTATCAAATTTTGAAGCCTCTACCTCGATTGTAAGTTTTGCTGTGTTATTCTCTAACTTTTCTACCTGTAAACTCATTATTCTTCCTCCTTGAGATTTAACCGGGTGTGAGCTCCACCCATAATTATCCATTCTTAAAATTTATTTTTTAACATAACATAAGGGCATAATATCCCCTGACACAGAAAAACATTATATCACGAAAATCCCCCTATGTCACTAAGTTTTTTTGAACAATTCAGCCAAGCATAAAATAAACAAAAGGCAAAAGGCTGCTTGCAGCCAATTTTGCTTTTTGTTTATTTTATATTTGCTGAATCAACGAAGCGAGAAGAAGCAAAGCGTATTCGAGCTTAGGTGATTCAGGCTTGGCTGAATTGACCTTTTATGCTTATTTTATCTGTCAAACTGTATTGCAGCTGCCACCTGTCCTGCTGTCTCCTCATCCACCAACACGCTTATTAGTTCAAGTCCCATTTCCAATGCCACTCCAAGTCCTTTTCCCGTAACAAAATTCTTGTCTGTTACAACTCTGCCACCATAATTTTTACAATCCATCTTATCTTCAAAACCCGGATAGCTTGTTGCATTTACATCCTTTAACAAACCAAGTTGTCCATAAATACTTGGTGCTGCACATATAGCTGCAAGCCATTTACCCTGTCTGTTATATTCAACTATATTATCTGTCAGTTTCTTACAGGCTGCAAGATTAGGTGTCCCCGGTATTCCTCCCGGAAGGAAAATGCAATCTCCTTTTTCAAAATCTATCTCGTTAATGTTTTTGTCAGCAAAAAGTTTAATCTTATGGGAGCTTTCCACTAACAAATCATCCTTAACGGAAACCGTAACAACATTTAATTTCTTTGTTCTTCTTAACAAATCAATTACCATCAAAGCTTCCACTTCTTCCATTCCATCTGCCAAAAATGCATATACTGTCTTCATTATCCACTATTCCTCCTAACATATGAATTCAAAAACAAGTATAACATACACCTGCCGTGTGTCAAAGTTATAAAGAATTTTTAACAAATTTATTATTTGCCGTAAGGTTTATTAACTTTTGTGTTACAATATCAGTATACAAATTAGTACAAGGAGGTCTTTATTTATGAAGCCAATGGAAATTGAGAGAAAATATCTTCCCCTTGATTTGCCTGCAAATTTAAACGACTACAAATGTCATAAAATAGAACAGGCATATTTAAATACTGCCCCTGTAGTCCGCATCAGGAAGCAGGATGATGAGTACTTTCTAACTTATAAAGGTGGTGGCATGATGGCAAGGGAAGAATATAATCTTCCTTTAAATGAAAAGAGTTATTACCACCTCCGGGAAAAAGCCGATGGCAATATCATAACTAAAACACGTTTTCTTATACCTTTAGAAGACGGTCACACTGCTGAACTTGATATATTTGAGGGAAAATTTGCAGGTATGCTGCTAGTTGAGGTTGAGTTTAGTTCCATTGAAGATGCTAACTCCTTTGTTCCTCCTAAATGGTTTGGAAAAGATGTGACAAATGACGGACACTATCACAATAGCTATCTTTCAAAAATAGGTTAATCTAAGTTTAAAAATAAAAATATTATCTCTCTAAGCATCAATATAATGTTTCATTTCGTTAGGTCTTAGTGAGAATTTTCCCCTTATCCAAATTTACATCTATTTCAACTACGTCATAATATAATAATTATTTTTTATATACTCTAATGTCTGAAGCTCAAGCTAAATCAAACATTTTCTCAAAGCTTCGGTATTTCCCCCAAAACTAACAGGTTGTTATATTTTCTATTATGCTAGTGCAAATATAACAACCTGTAATTTATTAGTATATATCACATGTAAATTTTATTTTTTTTCATATAATGTGATGAACCCCATCAAAATATACATAACCGTTAGAAAATTAAGTATTCCTAACTCATCATATGTATCCCCTACAATAACATTAACTCCTACCAGAAATGCTCTTATAAAAAAGAACAATAGGTAGTAAATAATCACTGACAAAATGATAAATGTAACTTTTCTCACTTGCAAAAACTCCTTTTTCTATTTAAAGTAAACAAAAACCTGCGGTGGATTTGTCAAATATTGAAATTTTTTAATTATACCTGCAGATAAACTAATAGAACCACTTGTTGGCAATGACAACGAGGGATTAACAGCTAATGCTGCTTGTTGATGATAATATTCACCATTATTAATAAAAAATATATTCAATCATATTATATAATGAGCAAATCCCAATTCACTTTTCTTATTTGTGACCTTTTATACATTTTTCTATCATAAACACTTATATAACCGCTTATTTATTTCCAAAATACCACCATTTCTTCTATTCTGTAAAAAATTTCCGGCACCTTCCTGCTTATACTACTCCATGTCGGTGAAATACATAAAAGTACATTTATCATAACTGTTGCCACTGTCAATATTCCAACAAGAACTAAAATATACTTTGTAATTTTTCTGTTTCTTCCCCTGTCATACATGTCAAACACAATGTAAATAACAGGAATAAAGAATAACCATGCAAAGTCAACGGAATATCTCAGGGATGTTCCGCCCATTGCTGTGGTAACATAACACATTAAAATTCCCACAATCACTGATAACATAACAAAAGCTTTATGTCCCATATCCTTTATTCCACGCTTCATGGACCATCCAAGAAGAATAACTGTCCACATTATAGGTTGAGCAAGAACTCCCATATAGCTCATTCCGTAATAATATCCCAAATAATTGCTGCTTTCTGATACTGCATTTACATAAGGGAACGTTGCACTGATAGTAGGTGGAATAAGTAATGCCCTTGCAATCATTAACGGAATCTTTCCAAAATCCGTCATGCCATAATATCCCGTGTCAAAAACCGTAAGCTGATACTTTGCTCCAAACTCAAAAGGCGAATCAAATCTTATGTAGTTGTAATACATAAGTCCCAAACCTACAACAACATAAGGTACAATAATGGCTAATATGGCTGTTATATTGCTTTTTGAGAAAACACAGCTTAAATATGTCTTTATCTTATTATTTCCACTTGCAACATATCCGCCTTTTTTAGCAAGCCCATTTAACATAAGACATGCTGCCACAAAACTTACAAGAATAAAATTAGGTCTGCATCCAACTGACAACGCCATAAAAGCTGCCCCTGCGCAAAGGCTTCCCACTGTCATTTTTTTGTTATCAAAAGCCCTCACTATAAAATTAAGTCCTGCCAATGCACAAGCTAACGCCGAGGCAGCTGCTATTTCATAGAATTTACTTCCGTTTATACAAAACAGAACCATTGACACATTTGTAAAACCTAGTATTGCAGCCATAACCACCCACAGGTTAAGTCTTTTTTTGTACTGACTTGCTATGGCATAAACTAACGCCGCCATAAGCATTTCTATAATCACTACTAGCAAAAGTGCTAAAATTTTTGTTTTAAGCATATGCCCTGTTACCAGATAATAGGGAAGGTAGAACACAAGTGCAGGCACTATTCCAAAGTAGCAATAATATTTTCCGTTATAAAATGCCCTGTCCCACTTATATGTTAATCCATCACGCTGACTACAGTCATAAGGATTTTGGAGTTTTTGTAGTTCCTTAATGTCCCGCATTTCCTGAATCTCCGTTTCCGGATTAAGACTATTAAGGTCAACCTTTCCTTTAGTTATTGCCAATGTAAGTTCCTGATACGGGTCCTGTGTATCCTGAAAATTAATACTCTGGATTTTTCCATTTTCGTTAAACTGTAAATTCCCGGCAATTGACAAAAATACCGTAAATACAATTTCCACTACAACCAGTCCCATAATTGCAGCAAACTGTCGGTTTGAATTTCTGTTAAACTGCAAACATCCTTTTCCTCTTGTAAAATATATTACAAATCCCATAAAGCATATTGCAGCAACCAAAAGTACCCTGAAAATATCAAATGAAAATTTTGCCGGGTAATTCAGTTTAACCTGAATTGAATTTATTTCACTGTTTAAATCTGTCTTTAATTCAATTTTCAGATTACGACACTTTCCGGCAAAATGAGGGTGCATATGTCCCGTGGATTTCATTGACGGCACAATTACACTTTCATCACCACTTTCAGTATATTTATTTACAGCTTCATCAGAATAGTAAACCTTACATTCTATTGCCTTGTCGTTAGAATCCGGTATAACGTCTATATTATTTACTTTAGCATCAACGCCCTGCATTTCCAATGTGTATATATTTTTTTCAGTGGATGCAGATTTGGTAATGCTTCCGTATAACTCAGGGCTTAAATACCCATCTGACTTTACCTCAGAAGTCTTAATATCCGCAGACACGGTCATTTTATCACTTCTGGTATTTTCAAAACTATTAAAGTTAAAAGTAAATACTTCCAACACTAAAGCAATTAAAACCGCTATTATAGCTGAACAAATATATTTGTTATAGGACAAATATATTTTCTTTTTAAAGAATAATGTAAGTAAAATTATTGGAACCACTATTCCCACTACAAACATAAGATACTGCATCTTTACCTCCTACTGCTCCTTTGTTTCATGGTACTCTTTATCTGTGTTTACATTCCATACATTTGTTTTATCATGTATGCCATTAATAATATCCTTAACCGCCTCAAAGGAAGTAACCATAGAATGATCCATGTTGTTGTATCTGTGCTGTCCGTTTCTTCCTACGCAGAATAAATTATCAAAAGTATTTAAATAATCAATTATCTTATCCATGTTATCATATCCGTCAAAATATGCAGGATATGCCTTCTGTATGCGCTCTCTGTGAGAATCAATAACGTCATTTCTGTCAATTACGTCCATTGAAACCAATTCATTAATTGCCATGTTAATGCATTCCTCGTCACTCATGTTCCAGAATTCATCCCCTTCTCTGCAAAAATACTCAAGACCAATCCATACGTTTTCGTCAGGCTTTTCTACCATATATGGTGACCAGTTATTAAAAATCTGTATTCTTCCAAGCTTTACCCCTGTGTCCTGAACATATATCCAACAGTCCGGCACAATGTTGTTTAATGTTTTAATCTTTGTTTCATTCTTAAGATTTAATTTGTTAAGCAAAAGACCTACAGTTACAAAGTCCCTAAAAGGAAGGTCTGCTGCTGATGTTGCAACAATATCCGGAATATCGCTTCCTTTAATTCCTGCAATTAAATCATTAACAGGCATAGAAGACATAAATATGTCTCCCTCATAAACCTTCTCCTGTCCATTTTCTAAACAAACAACGTTTTTTATTTTTCCATTTTCAGTGTTTAAATACTTAACTTCACTATTTTTTACAATAGTTCCACCCATTTTTACAATGTCATCTGCCACAGCCTCCCAAAGCTGTCCCGGTCCGAATTTAGGATAAACATACTCCTCAATCAGTGATGTTTCCACTTCTCCGTCATTTTTCTTTGGAAGAATTTTCTTAAATACATCCTTAATAACGGCTGTTATGGATAGTCCCTTTACACGCTGTGCTCCCCAGTCAGCTGATATTTCCCTTGGATGTCTTCCCCATAATTTTTCTGTGTACCCTTCAAAAAACATTGAATATAACACACGTCCAAATCTGTTTATATAGAAATTCTCCAAATTATCTTCCGGTAGTTTTCTAAATACTGAATGAAGGTAGCTAAAACCTGCCTTAATTGTAGTCCCAAATCCCATGTTCTTTAAGGTACTCCATTTTAAAGAAATCGGATAGTCAAAGAAATGCTTTGAATAATAAATTCTTGACACTCTGTTTCTTACAAGCATTACCCTGTCTTCTTTTTCAGGATCAGGTCCCTTGTCAGCTAAAGTTTTCTCTCTGCCTAACACCTTATCATCAAATGACGGTGCTCCCTGAGTAGGCATTATGTTCTGCCACCACTCATTTACCCTATCGTCCTTCGAGAAAAATCTATGTCCCCCTATATCCATTCGGTTGCCCTTATAACGTACAGTCTGGGATATTCCACCTATTCTATCGCTTTTTTCTAATATAACAACCTCATATCCACCTTTTTTCAGTAGTTCATAACCGGCTGTAAGGCCTGCCGGTCCCGCCCCAATAATCACAATCCTCTTCATTTTTTCTCCCTTGTTTCTCTTTCAAATTTCAGATTTCCATTATAGCAAATAAATTATGTCGATAAAAGAGGTATAATAAACAAAAAAGTTATCCCTTTTTGAACTATATTTCATAAAGAGACAACTACTTTTTAATTTTAAATGCGGGTGACAGGACTTGAACCTGCACGGTTGCCCACTAGAACCTAAATCTAGCGCGTCTGCCAATTCCGCCACACCCGCAGCTATTTAATTTTCCGCTTTTATACAAACACTTACCATATGTTTGCCTTAGCAATAAAAAAGTGTAGGCACGAACCTACACTTAGTGAGCCACTGGGGAATCGAACCCCAGACAACTTGATTAAAAGTCAAGTGCTCTACCATCTGAGCTAGTGGCCCATATTAATTTTATAAGTTATTACTAACCCTTTAACTGGGCTAGCTGGATTCGAACCAGCGAATGCAGGAGTCAAAGTCCT
>UMAX01027503.1_pt1 | contig 44236 bp, 36 predicted proteins | sample 1963821 | NCBI WGS metagenome assembly UMAX01 (sample SAMEA4835927, study PRJEB28245) | human gut metagenome | biome: gut microbiome; material: fecal sample | place: Denmark | collected 2008 | reverse complement strand
TTGTAAGGCAGATGCTCTCCCAGCTGAGCTAAGATCCCATACAGAATTCAAACTGCCTTATTAATATATACGTTTATCCAATTATTGTCAAGCACTTTTTTTATTTTTTTAAAATTTCATTGACAATTGTATTCTCTTCCTCTCTTTATCAACACTTAATACCCTTACATTTACCACATCACCGACAGACACTACATCCAATGGATGTTTTATATATTTATCACTCATTTCTGATATATGAACAAGTCCGTCCTGATGAACTCCTATATCTACAAAGGCACCAAAATCAATAACGTTTCTCACTGTTCCCTTTAATTCCATACCTTCCTTTAAATCATCAAAGTCTAATACATCGCTTTTTAGTATCGGCTTTGGCATTTCATCTCTTGGATCCCTTGCAGGGCGTTCCATTTCCAATATCATATCCTTAAGAGTGATTTTATCTGTTCCTATTTCTTCAGCCACACTATTATAATCCTTAACATCCTTTGAGATTTTCACCTGTCCGGATATAATATCTGATGTAGTATATCCGTATTTCTTAAGAAGCTTCTTTGCGGCAGCATAGCTTTCAGGATGAACACTTGTGTAATCTAAAGGTTCTATGCCGTCTCTTATTCTCATAAATCCCGCACACTGTTCAAATGCCTTTGGCCCTAATTTTGAAACCTTAAGCAATTCCTTTCTGCTGTTAAACTGTCCGTTTTCTTCTCTATATTCCACAATATTTTTTGCCAGAGTTTTGTTTATTCCTGAAATATATTCCAAAAGGGGAGCTGATGCAGTATTTAAATCAACACCAACACTGTTGACACAATCCTCTACTACGTTTCCAAGGGTTTCTTCTAACTTTTTCTGGTTCATGTCATGCTGATACTGCCCTACACCTATAGCCTTTGGCTCAATTTTAACCAGCTCAGCCAAAGGATCCTGCAATCTTCTTGCCATAGATGTGGCACTTCTTTGACCTACATCAAAATTTGGAAATTCTTCTGTTGCCAGTTTACTGGCAGAATATACGGAGGCTCCCGCCTCATTTACAATAACATATTCTACCTTTGTAGGACATTCCTTAATAATATCCACAATAATTGCCTCTGATTCCCTTGATGCTGTTCCATTTCCAAGGGATATAAGACTAACATTATATTTTTTTATTATATCAAGAACAGCTTTCTTTGATTCTTCCACCTTATTTTGCGGTGCTGTAGGGAAAATAACTGTAGTGTATAATACCTTTCCTGTAGTATCAACCACTGCCAGCTTACAACCGGTTCTAAATGCCGGGTCCCATCCTAAAACATTTTTTCCAATAATAGGCGGCTGCATAAGCAATTGCTTTAAGTTCTCACCAAATACATCAATTGCCCCATCTTCTGCTTTTTCCGTCAGGCTGTTTCTTACTTCACGCTCAATTGCCGGCTTTATAAGACGCTTGTAACCATCTTCCACTGCGTCCTTTATAACCTGTGTAAAATCAGACTGTTTTGTTATAACCGCCTTATTTAATGCCTTTATTATATTTTCATCAGGCATTTCAACCTTAACATTTAATACCTTTTCCTTTTCTCCGCGGTTAATTGCCAGTATTCTATGTCCTGGTATTTTATTTACTCCCTCAACATAATCGTAATAATTTTCATATGGTGTTTTTTCTTCTAGATTTTTAGCAACAGACACTATTTCCCCATGTTTCATTACTGTATTTCTAATGGCATCCCTAAACTCTGCATTATCTGAAACTGATTCTGCAATAATATCCTTTGCTCCCTGAATTGCATCATCAACGGTTTCCACGCCTTTTTCTTTATTTACAAAAGCCTGTGCCTCTTCCTGGGGAGTTTTACTGCTTATCTGTGCCATAAAAATCATTGCCAAAGGTTCTAATCCCTTAGCTTTAGCTTCCGTGGCTCTTGTTTTTCGTTTTGGTCTGTAGGGTCTGTATATGTCATCCACTTCAACTATTGTCATAGCCTTTTCTATTTTTTTCAAAAGTTCAGGAGTCATTTTTCCCTGTTCCTCAATGGAAGCAATAACTGTGTTTTTCTTTTCCTCTAAATTTCTAAGATATTTCAATCTTTCATCTAAATCTCTTAGCTGTTCGTCATTTAATTCTCCCGTAACCGGTTTTCTGTATCTTGCAATAAAGGGAATTGTATTTCCTTCATCTATTAATTTCACTGCTGCCTCAACCTGCCATAATTTTACCTTTAATTCTTCTGCAATAATCCCGTTTATGTTCATCTTTAACATTTCCTTCCATTTTGGTCATATAATATATTGTGTATAACTTTGTATTTTAACTAAATACCTCTTTATTTTTCATTTTTACAATGTTATACTTTCCGTTGTATGTACTTTTTTACACACATACTTATTTTAACAGATAATTTTATTTTGTGTAAAAAAAATAGAGAGTTGGCACTGATTTATACTCTGAATTACAAATAAAAAACAGAAGGTTTCTTATGATTAAATTAAAGAAAGAACTTCGTAAATATAAGCACATATGGCCGGTTATGTACGTGTTCATCTATATGCCCTGGTTTATTATGTTAGAAAAGAATATATCGGCAGATTACCCGGGACTACATATTTTACATTGTCCCCTAGATGACATGATTCCTTTTTGTGAATGGTTCGTTATACCGTATTTGTTATGGTTTTTATATGTTCCGGCAGTTTTCGTTTTTCTGTTTTATCATTCCAAAAACGAATTTTACAGAATTTGTGCATATGAATTTACGGGAATGACAATTGCACTTTTGGTATGTACCCTTTATCCCAACGGTCTTGAACTTAGACTTGATAATGTGTCTAGAAGCAATATATTAATTGATTTGGTACATTTTTTATATGATAAGGATACACCAACCAATGTATGTCCAAGCATACATGTTTTTGCCACAATAGCAACTCATATATGTCTGGTTAAAAGCCCTCATATGAAGGAGCTGATACCGCGACAGACAATTAAACATCTGTCCCTTATACTATCTGTACTGATATGCTTATCTACCATGTTTTTAAAACAGCATTCGGTAATTGATGTTATATGCGGTATTCTTTTAGCAACGGTATTGTATTTTGTGGTATTTAAATGGTGGTTTAGAAATGTAGATTTTCCTACTCCTGTGGTTAAAGACCCACATCAGCATCAGGTTTTATATTTTCTTAATAAAAGAAGAAAAAAATAAGGGAAGGCACGTTTTTTGTGCTTTCCCTTATTTTTTAGTTAAATCCTACAAACTTGTTTGCAATCTTATATCCTATAACTGAAATCTGTCGTCCTGCCTTTCCCGGTAAGTTCATTGTTCTTCCTAATATCGATTTCCTTACCTTTTCATAAAGTCCAGGGTTGCTTTCCTTAACATCCTTCCACAATTTTTCCTTATCATCAAGTCTTTGCTTTGAACCTTCCCTGATAGATAATATGGAAGATACACACATCATCATATCAAAGTAATGAACCATTGCCTTATCAATGTTTTCATGGTCAATTTTTGAATTATTGTAAATTTCAAGCATTAATCTGGTAACACGATACTGCTGATCTAATCTCTTTATCATAATTGATTCCTGAACAGACTGATCATCTCTTCCTATAAAGTATTTGTAAAGACATACATCTAAATAATAAATATTCTTTACATATGGCAGTGGCTGGAATACATAAATATTATCAACATAAAATGTATGCTTCGGAAGGACCATTCCACATTCCCTTAATATTTTTGTACGGTAAATTACTGAATGCATTAAAAGATACTGTGTCATGCCGAATTTTAATTCATCCCATCCAAACATTCTGTTAACAGGCATTGCACTTTTGTATTTCATGATTTTCTTGTGCTTTGTTCCCTGCTTGTCATACATAAAGTTAGATACTAACATATCAAGACCTGCATCCTTTGATACCATATCTTCTAATAAATCCAGCACCTTCTCTAATGCTTTTTTTCCTAAGCAGTCATCACTGTCTAACACCTTAAAATATAATCCCGTGGCATTTTTAATACCTGTATTTACTGCTTCTCCATGTCCACCGTTTTCCTGATGAACAACCTTTATAATGTCAGGGAATTTTTTCTGGTATTTGTTGGCAATCTCCAGTGTATTATCACTTGAGCCGTCATCTACCACGATAATCTCAACTCTGTCGCCTCCTGTTAAGGCACTTCTTATGCTTTTTTCCATATATTCACTGGAATTATAGCATGGTATAGTAACTGTTAATAACTTCATTATTCTTCTCCTTAAATCTCATTTTCTTTTTTGGCATTTATTGCCACCGGGTTTACCTTATTCCATATAATAACTCCAAACACAGCTGCTAAAACTCCCGTTATAAATATGAAAATTATAAGGGATGAAACATATGATAATGTATCAATGTTTAAGCTATCTACTGTAGGTGTATCTGATGATGTCATGGTCATTATAAGGACTGACAAAATATTTGCTGACATATGCAACATTATTGGTGCCACAATGGATTTAAACTTCTCATACACAAACACTGCCACTATGCCAATAATAAATGCATAAGGAGCCTGAACCCAGTTGCCATGGAACACTCCGAATAATGCAGCTGAAAGTATTGCCGCTGCAATGGTTCCTGTCATTTTTTTCGTTCTTCTGTATACAAGACCTCTGAATATAAGTTCCTCTACAATAGGTGCAACGATTCCCGCTGTCAACAACTGTATCAGAAATCCGCCTCCCTCAATTATCTGCTGGGTATCTGTGTAGCTTTCTAACATAAACTTAGGCATTACAAGCTGAAGTAATGCTACAAAATAGTTAGCCCACAACATATTAAATGCTCCAAAAGGAATTATAAGTAAATATTTCAAAATATTATTTAACTTATATTTTACAAAGGTACCATTTCTTCTGTCCTTATTATTGTCACGAATATAAATAAATATAAGTATCGGTGCTGTTGCAAGTCCTGCTAACAATGTCATTGACAAAGCCTGACTCATGGTTGCATTCATAATAAAGTCATATAATTGTGCCTGATCAGTAGCTCCATACCTGGAAATACCCAGCACTGCCACCGCAATCATAAATATAAATTCAACTGCAAAGGTTACACCTAAATACAGTAACATAGGATAAATAAGCCCCCATATACGACCTATAGTTACCCTTTCTCTCTTTTTACTATCCATCTGTTCTCCTCTCTATACCTGTGTAATTTAATTAAGCAGAAAGTCTGCTATTTCTTTCGTGGAATCTAAAACCTTAAGTGCTCCTAACTCAAGCATTTCTTTTTTGTTGCCATATCCGTAAGAAACACCTAAAGAATCAATTTTCATTAAATTAGCACCGATTATATCAAATTTAGTATCACCAATCATTATATATTTAGACCTGTCTTTATTTTCTATTTTTTTAAATAAAGCCTCTAACACTGACTGTTTACTTTGTCTCGGTCCTATAAGGTCTGCTCCCATAATTTTATCGAAATAATCATAAATTCCTAAATATCTCAAAACTTCTTCCGCCATAGCCTGTGGCTTAGATGTGGCAATGGCCAGATACTTTCCTGCATCCTTTAATCTTTTAAGCATAATGTCTCCATCCTTGTATAACGAAGTTTCATATATGCCTATAGGTTTATATCTTTCTCTGTAATATTCCACTGCTTTAGCAGCATCCTCATCTGAAAAATTATAAGCATTTTTAAACTCTTCCTTAAGAGGTGGTCCTACAAAATGCTTCAAATCATCAGGTTCCTTATTTATGCCAAACTTAGACAATGCATACTGGGCCGATTTAGTAATTCCTTCTCCTGAATCACTAAGAGTTCCGTCTAAATCAAAAATAATCACATCATAGGTTTTCATAATAAATCCATCCTGTTAATTTAATCACGTAACAATCATTATATCTCAAATGACACTTGTTTTACAACCATTTTTGTTTTATACTAGTAAAAGGTATGGGGCACTATAGGTGTCAGTAATAATAAATATTATGAGAGGTACATAGGAATGAGTCAGGCAAAAGTTGATCGATACAAACAGGAAAAGTACAATCGTAAGAATAACAAAAAGAAAGGCAGTGCAAAGAAAATATTATCTTATGCCATTGTTACTCTTGTAGGTGTTGCTTTTGTTGTATATATCGGCTATTCAATAGCAGTTGCCACAGGTATGTATACACCACCTGTTGCTACAACTCACGTTGAGCTTAGCCAGTCTGAATTAGAAAGCCTTAGAAGCAAATTAATACAGAACGGCGACAAGAATGTCAAAGGTGATACTTCCGTTGATACAACTACTGCATCATCAGAAACTACATCTGAGAAAGCTACTGCTGAAGAATCTACAACTGTAGAAGAAACTACTGCTGAAGAAACAACAGCACAGTAGTTTAAACTTATAAAAACATCCCAATGGATTTTGTGTTTTCACTAATTTCCATTGGGATATTTTTATTACAAATTAATATTTACATTCTATCCGGTGCCTTAAATCCAAGTAAATCTATACATGTTTCAAGAACTTCCTTTGTAAGGGTAATAAGAGCAATATAAGATGCCTTCTTATCACCATCTTCTTCTGCTAAAATCTTTGTTCCATGATAAAATCTGTTAAATGCGTTAGATAAATCATAAACATATGAACAAATCTTATGAGGCGCCAATTCCTTAGCTGCATTTTCAATAACTTCGTTTGCCTTTGCTATTTCAAGCATTAACTGAATCTGTTCCGGATTGTCATAAGCCTTAATTGTTAAATCACTTATATTTCCATTTTCAGCCTTATACTTTTCAATAATAGACTTAATACGGACAATTGTATACAAAACATATGGTCCGGTATTTCCTTCAAAGGATGCAAAACGGTCTATATCAAAAATATAATCCTTAGATGCCTGGTTAGACAAATCACCATACTTAAGAGCGGCAAGTCCTACTATTCTTGCAGTTTCCTTTGCCTCTTCTTCACTAACTGAACGGTTTTCCATGATTTTGTTATAAACTGCATCATTAATCTGGGCTATGAGGTTTTCAAGACGCATTACGCCACCTTCTCTTGTTTTAAACGGCTTTCCGTCCTTTCCATTCATAGTACCAAATCCAATAAATACAAGCTCTGTTTCAGGCTTTACAATTCCTGCCTTCTTTGCAACGCGGAAGAACTGTGTATAGTGTAAATCCTGTCTCTTATCTGCTAAATAAACATATTTGTCAGGATGAAAATCCTGTTCCCTTTGAACTAAAGTTGCAATATCAGAAGTAGCATAAAGTGCTGCTCCGTCTGATTTTCTTACGATGCACGGTGGAAGTTCCTTGCTGTCTCCTTCCTCTGCTATATCTACAACCAAAGCTCCCTGACTTTCATATGCAAGACCTTTGTCAATTAAATCCTGAATTAGACCCGGAATATACGGCTGGGCATCACTTTCACCTTTCCATAAGTCAAATTCCACATCAAGATTATCATAATTCTTTTTTAAATCTGCCTTTGAAATTTCCATTATATGCTTCCAGATAGCTGTGTACGGTGCGTAACCTGTCTGGAGCTTTAAAGTAGCTTCATGAGCTTCTTCCTTAAAAGCTTCATCTTCCTTTGATTTTTTGCTGGCACAAGGATAAATTTCCTCCAGCTCTGTTATGTCAAAAGGTGCTTCTTTTGGATATTCCCCTGTATAATTTTCATCAAAATATACTAGATCCGGCTTTCTGCATTTAAGCTCTGTAATTATAAGCCCCATTTGAAGACCCCAGTCTCCTAAATGAACATCACCTATAACCTTATTTCCCATATATCTGGTTATTCTTTTTACACTTTCACCAATTACTGCTGAACGAAGATGTCCTATATGAAGAGGTTTTGCCACATTAGCTCCACCGTAGTCCACAACAATAGTCTGTTCCTTTTCATTTTCACAGCCTAATTTCTGTGCATTTTTCATTTCATTAAGGTACTGCGCAACAAATTCATTATTTAAGTTCATATTAATGAAACCGGGATTAACTGCTTCCACTAAAGAGAACATTTTGCTTTCCTTAATTTTTTCCACAACATCATTGGCTATCATAATAGGTGCCTTATGGTATAACTTAGCACCTGCCATGGCACCATTACACTGGTACTGACATAAGTCAGGTCTGTTTGATACAACAACTTTTCCTAACTTTTTGTCGTACTGACATTCTTCAAATGCCTTTTTAATTTCTTCCGTAATAAGTTCAAGTATTTTTTTCATGGTTATTAACTCCGTCTTCTAATTCTGGTAAACATATTAACATTTTTCACCGGGACAATAACTTTTCCGGTGAAATTATAATTCTACTCCATTTAATTTCAAAAGTTCTCTTGCAGAATCTACTGAATCCACTCCTGTCTTGTTCTTAATTGGTGCAAATTCTTTTTCTCTTACTACTTCATAGGCTAAACAGTTATCCATCATATGAACCATATCAAGAACCAATGTTTCAAATTTATATCCGTTTTCTGTTTCCGGCTTAATCTTTTCGCCTGCTTCATTTATATATGGAACCTTCTTCTTTACAACATGAACTACTAAATTGCTGTTAAGGTTCTTTTCCAAATCTTCCATGTTAAAGAGATAGTTTAAAATAACACCATACTTATATGCTAAATCTCCATCCTCTTTCTTCTGGTATCTCATTTCTTCTGTAAGTTCATAGTATTCTACAATAGATGGCTTTCCGTCTTCTAAGCATAAAACACCTACTTTTTCTTCCGGTGTAGCCTTTGATACAACCTTTGAAGCTGAGCGGTATCCACCGTCAATCATTGCACCTACAAAGCATGGATCAGCCATTCTCTGACATACATTGTCAACAGCAAATACGTTAATGTATTCAACACCTGCTTCTTTAGCCTTCTTTGCAAGTCCTGCATTTACAAATGAAATAAACCATCCGCCGTTGCCGTTTGGTGATGTAGACACTCTATCCTTATCCTCTAAGTAAATCTTTCCTTCAAAGGATGCTGCCGGTGCCATTTCCTGAACAAAGAAATCAACATAATTCTTGTTGTAACCAAAATAATTCTTTTCTTCAAAGAATTTAATTGTGTCATCATTGTTCTTCTCACTGGTCATAATGTAGAGAGGAACCCATGTGCCTGACTGGTTTACAACATCCATAAGGTTATTAATTAACATTTCAAAAATGTAAACATCCTTAGTAAGTCCTATATTGTACATTCCCTTTGGCTTGTCTGAACCAAGTCTTGTACCCATACCACCTGCTAAAAGAAGTGCTCCTACCTTTCCTTCTTTAATAGCTGAAATACCGATGTTAGTATATTTTTCTTTATTCTTTTCTATATCTTCAATGGTTACTGCTGAATCAAGGGGTGTAATAACACCCTTCTTTGCCTCTGAATTGTCTTTAATTAAATCAAGAAGACTAAAATCAATTCCTTCAATCTGCTTTAAAAGTGATGCCTTCCGGTCATCATTTAATTCATCATAGTACCTTAATAACTGTTCCTGTCCATATTTTTCAAGTAACTCTTTAGCCTTATTATAATCCATTATCTTCCTCCTGTTATCTGCTAAAATGCAAATTATATTGTGGTATAAACCCTTTTCAATTTACCACATATACTACTAGCATAAGTTATTTTCTATTATTATGCAAGTATAATGTTATTACCTGTATACAAAACCACAGTAAAAATGACTGCCGTGTGAGACAGTCATTCTTCTATGCCATTTTAATTACAATGTAGCTATATCTACTAATGTAAGATTTTCCTTTGCATCGCTTTCTAAGCTTGTAAGTAAAGCATCCACCGTATCTAAGCTTGTAAAACAGTTTACACCGGTTTCTATAGATGTTCTTCTAATAAGGAAACCGTCACGGCTCTTATCTCTTCCCTGAGTAGGTGTATCAATTACAATATCAATCTTATGTTCAAGAAGCAAATCCATTACTGTTGGTGCTTCCTGATGTATCTTATTAACCTTTATTGCATTTACTCCGTTTTCACGAAGAACCTCTGCTGTAGTTCTTGTAGCATATACTTCATATCCTAATTTTTCAAAACGCTGGGCAAGTGGAACAACTTCCTGCTTGTCTGCATCCTTAACTGAAATAATTATTTTCTTATGCTTTGGAAGTACAACACCTGCTCCAAGGAATGCCTTATACAGTGCCTCATTAAAGGTCTTTGCAATACCAAGGCATTCACCTGTTGACTTCATTTCAGGTCCAAGACTTGTTTCTGCTCCTCGTATTTTTTCAAATGAGAATACCGGCATCTTTATTGCATAATAATCTGCCTTAGGCTGTAATCCCGGCTTGTATCCTAATTCTTTTATCTTGTGACCGATAATACATTTTGTAGCAAGTTTTACAATTGGAATACCTGTTACTTTGCTAATGTACGGCACTGTTCTTGATGAACGAGGATTAACCTCAATTACATAAACCTTTCCGTCACATACAATAAACTGAATGTTTATCATTCCCTTTACATGAAGTGACATGGCAAGTTTTCTTGTATAGTCTTCAATTGTATCTATAATCTTTTGTGACAATGAATATGCAGGATATACTGAAATACTGTCACCTGAATGAACTCCGGCTCTTTCAATATGTTCCATTACACCTGGAATTAATATATCTTCTCCATCACAAATTGCATCAACTTCCACCTCAGTACCCTGAAGATACTTATCTACCAAAATAGGATGATCCTGAGCTATTCTGTTGATAATTTCCATAAATTCCTCAACTTCCTGGTCGCAGGTTGCTATTTGCATTCCCTGTCCTCCAAGAACATACGAAGGTCTTACAAGTACGGGATATCCCAGTCTGTTAGCTACATTCTTAGCTTCTTCCGCAGTAAATACAGTTCCCCCTGTAGGTCTTGGAATCTTGCACTGTTCAAGAATTTCGTCAAACAACTCTCTATCTTCAGCGGCATCAACATCCTCAGCCTTTGTACCAAGAATAGGAACCCCCATCTTCATAAGAGATTCTGTCAGCTTAATAGCTGTCTGTCCACCAAACTGAACTACCGCTCCATCCGGTTTTTCAATGTTTACAATGTTTTCAACATCTTCCGGCGTAAGTGGTTCAAAGTAAAGCTTATCAGCTATATCAAAGTCAGTTGAAACTGTTTCAGGGTTATTATTTACTATAATTGTTTCAAATCCTTCTTCTTTAAATGCCCATGTACAATGTACAGAACAGAAGTCAAATTCTATACCCTGACCGATACGGATAGGACCTGAACCTAAAACCAATACCTTCTTTGGCGGGTTTGTTTCAACTGATTCATTTTCCCCTCCATATACTGAATAATAGTATGGAGTTGCTGCCTTAAATTCAGCAGCACATGTATCAACTATCTTATATGCAGCCACAATATTGTTATCGTAACGCATGTTTTTAATTTCTTCTTCGCTTTTTCCTGTAAGTCTGCTAATTACAGTATCAGGGAATTCAATTCTCTTTGCTTCCTTTAACAGTTCCGGTGTAAGAGGCCCGTTCTTTAACGCATTTTCCATTTCCACAATAATGGCAAGTTTGTCTATAAACCACTTGTCTATCATGGTAACTTCATGAATGTGGTCGTAACTTACACCACGTCTTAATGCCTCTGCAATAACCCAGATACGTCTGTCATCAACTTTGTGAAGCATATCTTCTAATTCTGAATCACTTAATTTTGAGAAATCATAATCAAGAAGACATTCAACATGCTGCTCAAGTGAACGTATAGCCTTCATTAAAGCACCTTCAAAGTTGTTACAGATACTCATAACCTCACCGGTAGCCTTCATCTGGGTAGTAAGCTTTCTGCTGGCTGTAATAAACTTATCAAATGGAAGTCTTGGGATTTTTACTACACAGTAATCCAGTGTAGGCTCAAAACTTGCATATGTTTTCTGAGTAATTGCATTCTTAATTTCGTCAAGAGTGTAACCTAAAGCAATCTTTGCAGCAACCTTGGCAATAGGATAACCTGTAGCCTTTGATGCTAATGCTGATGAACGGCTAACTCTAGGGTTTACCTCAATTACGCAATACTCAAAGCTTTCAGGATGAAGTGCATACTGAACGTTACATCCACCTGTAATGTTTAATTCATTTATAATGTTAAGAGCTGATGTTCTAAGCATCTGATGCTCTTTATCTCCTAATGTCTGAGACGGTGCAACAACTATACTGTCACCTGTATGTACACCAACAGGGTCAATATTTTCCATGTTACATACTGTAATGCAGTTTCCTGCAGAGTCACGCATAACTTCGTACTCTACTTCCTTCCATCCTGCAATACATCTTTCTACTAAAACCTGACCTACACGGCTAAGTCTTAATCCGTTTTCAAGAATCTCAACTAATTCAAACTGATTGTGAGCGATACCACCGCCACTGCCACCAAGGGTATATGCCGGACGAAGAACTACCGGATATCCAATCTTGTTGGTAAATTCTATACCGTCTTCCACATTTTCAACAACTAAAGACGGAGCACATGGCTCGCCGATTTTCTCCATTGTTTCCTTAAATTCAAGACGGTCTTCTGCTTTCTTAATAGTCTGTGATGTTGTACCTATAAGTCTGCAGTTATGTTCCTCTAAAAATCCCGTTTCAGCAATTTCCATGGCAAGGTTAAGTCCTGCCTGTCCACCAAGGGTTGGAAGAATACTGTCAGGTTTTTCTTTTTCTATAACTTTCTTAAGTACCGGCACTGTAAGAGGTTCAATATAGACCTCATCTGCAATATCCTTATCTGTCATAATTGTAGCAGGGTTTGAGTTAAGTAATACTACTTCAATGCCTTCTTCTTTTAAAGAACGGCATGCCTGTGTTCCGGCGTAATCAAATTCTGCTGCCTGACCTATAACAATAGGACCTGAGCCAATAACTAATACTTTCTTTATTCTGGTATCTCTAGGCATTTTTTCTCACCTCCATCATATTGATAAATTCATCAAAAAGTGTATCCGAATCCTGTGGTCCCGGACATGCTTCCGGATGGAACTGAACCGTAAAAATATTCTTATTAATATATCTTAAACCTTCTACTGTCTTATCATTTACATTTACAAAGGCAACCTTTGCCACATCCGGATTAATAGTATCTCCATCTACCATATATCCGTGATTCTGGGATGAAATATAAACTCTTCCTGAATCTATATCCTTAACAGGATGGTTTCCTCCTCTGTGTCCATATTTCATTTTCTTTGTATCTGCCCCTGTAGCTAAAGCCATCAGCTGATGACCTAAGCATATGGCAAATATTGGTATATCTGTATCATATAACTTTCTAATCTGTTCAATTTGATAAACGCATTCTTTTGGATCTCCCGGTCCGTTTGATAACATTATTCCGTCCGGATTAGCTGCAATAATTTCTTCTGCAGGTGTATCACATGGATAAATTGTAACATTGCATCCTCTCTTATTAAGGGACTTTGCAATATTATTTTTAGCTCCAATATCAAGTAAAGCTACGTTAAATCCATCACCCTTTAAAACTTTTTTCTCTGTACAGGATACTTTCTTAACAACTCCTGTAACTGTATATTCTTTTATCTTAGGTAATACCTCGTCTAAATTATAATTTTCATTAGTGGTAATCATACCGTTCATTGTACCCTTTTCACGAAGAATCTTTGTAAGGGCTCTTGTATCAATGCCGGCGATTCCCGGAATATCATGTTCCTCCAAAAAGTGCTGGATGGTATCATCACTTCTGAAGTTACTTGGCATACGGCTTAATTCATGTACTATGTAACCATCAGGCCATGGTTTAAGTGATTCCATATCTTCATGGCAAATACCGTAATTACCAATAAGCGGATATGTCATGCATACTGCCTGTCCTGCATAGCTGGGATCAGTAAGCACTTCTAAATATCCCCACATTGAGGTATTAAATACTATTTCTGAAATAATTTCTTTTGTAGATCCAATAGATGTTCCTTTAAAGACTGTACCGTCTTCTAAGATTAGAAAAGCGTTCATAAATGTATTTCCTTTCGTAAGTTTAATTTAAGATATATATTCTTTTGTAATGTGCATAACTTACCTATGCACAAATTGAAAATATTATAGCAGAAAAGCATTTTTTATACAATACTATTTTACTATATAAGTTTTCTTTTTTTGATTAACAAAATAATCTATTAACTCCTCATAGATTTCCCTGCCCTCCTCTTCGGACAGACTATCTACAAATTCGTCAATGTCTTCAATATGTTCTTCTTTACCAAATAATATGTAATCTGCAGAGACTCCAAACTTTTCGTTTAACGTTTTTAGCATATTTATGGTTATTGCCATAGTTCCTGACTCAATTTTTTTATAGGCAGAAAGAGAAACATCTAATTCATTTGCCATTGCAGTCTGAGTGTAGTCCATACCATTTCGTATTTCCCTAACCCTGTTTCCTGTTTCTAAATTTCTTTTTCTCTCTTCTGACAGCATAATTTATCCTTCCTGTATTTCCATGTCAAAAACTACTGTTTATCATCACATACCTTTTCTTCTAATTTCTTATAATCTGAAATCAGACTATGTAACTTTTTCTTTTCATCTTTGCCCAAATCAAACACAAACTTCCTGTTATCAAGGGTTATTTTTATATTTACGTTTTTACTTTTGACTATTTTTTCAAATTCGTCAATGTTCTCTGTGGAAAACGCCATTGCATTATATGTATTCCCATCATCAGCACTTTTCTTTTCATCCTTAAATATATTAAACTTAAGGCTTTCTTTGTCTGATAAAATGGTAAATTCCTTTGAAATTTTGTCATCTTTTATATCGGAAACATTATAAAATCCACCAAATATTATTCGTGGGTCTAAATAATACTCTCCATCTTCGCATGATACATAAAATCTGAAATACAGGCTAAATACCTCTTCTACACTTTCACCTCTGTACATGGGAAATTCAAATCTGTAAAATTCCTTTTCCTGCCTATTTCCCTCCAACGCACTGTCATTCCATATTTTTTCGATATCTTTTCGCTGCAATCCTATTTTACTGCTTTGTATGGTAGATGTTTCCTTAGTGTTTTGATTCTCATACTTTGTGTAATCTTTGCTGTTGTTTTCTTTTATTCTATACATTATTACCAGTGCCATAATCAAAATTAAAATGCATGTCATGACAATTGTAACTGCTGTTTTTTTCCTTTTATCCAAGGTACCCTCCCTGTATTGTAAAGCATATTTTTTAATTTAAGGCATACCGTTTTATGTGCCCGAACATAATTATTATATATCTTTTTTCATATGCTTTCAATAAAAAGGGAGGATACCTTCAGGCATTTTCGAGAAACTTTCCATTGCCTTATCATTCATTGCCAATTCAAATCCCAATCCCAAAGGTATTTCTTCTTCACTATTTTTTCCATACTCTTCTATAATATTCCTGCCGCCTGAAGTATCATGTATATGACTCCCACAATCCAGCTGGAAAATATTCCATACAAAATAACCGGCCCTGCAATGGTAAATATTTTTGCTCCAACACCAAATATCTGCCCTTCTGCCTTAAATTCAATTGCCGGTGCCACCACTCCATTGGCAAAACCTGTTATGGGAACCAGACATCCGGCTCCCCCTTTTTTGGCTATTTTCGGATAAATATTAAGACCTGTTAAAATAACACTTTCTAAAATAAGCACCAGTGTAGTCCAGGCTGCGGCATCCTCTTTGTTCATTCCAAAGTAAGTAAATATTGCCACCCATATCTGCCCCATAAGGCAAATAATTCCCCCTATCCAGAATGCATTAAACACATCGGTAAACAACTTATTGTCAGGAGTTATCCGCTCAACATATTCATTATATTTTTGTTTTCTTTCTTCGCTTTCCATTACTTTCCCCTTTATGCTTTCATTAATGCTATTTTTTAACCCATCCGTTAGTGAACTGAATTATTGCCGCCGTTACTTTTCCCACTGCCACAGCTAAGATAATATAACTAAGACCTATTCTCAGTTTCACTCTTCTGGCAAAAATTGCCGTGGCATTTAATGCCTCAGCTAAAGATATTGCAAGACATCCTACAAAGATTCCCTGAGACAGTCCTATTATGGGTTGTAGCACTGCCGATACCGTTACCGGCATATGAAGTTTTACGGAAAATACCCAGAATATATTCCACAATGTACCTCCTGCCACAACTGCTGTCTCATATTTAGTAACATGTTTTCCGGTATGGGTTTTCCCTGCCATTCTGGTTATAACACCGGTGGAGGCAATAAGGGCAAATACCGCTGCTGAAATTACACTGCCTCCTCCAAATGCTGTTAGTCCCAAAATTATATATTTCCACCACGTCATTTTACATCCAACTTTCCATCCTGTCTGTTATGCCCCTCAATTAAAGCCTGATTAACATCGGTTTCATATTTTCGCATTTCAACCTCAATAGGCGTTGGATCCTTTGACAACCTCTTTAGCCCAAAATGGTTATAAAATACAAGGATTCCTACCCCCAATCCCACAGAATAGCATAATTCCATTAATGATTTTCCGGTATTTTTGTCTCCCGCCACTAACTTGCAGATTTTTTCAAACATTCCTTCCACTGAAACGTCATTGTTAAATGACATTATGGAAAAACCTGCTCCGAAAAACAAAAGTACACATATTAAAATAACCTTAATAATTTCCAGATATTTTTTCCCTGCATATGCCTTTTTAAATTCAATAATGCAGTCTGTTTCACCAACACTTTGTACATCAACATTTTCAAAGGTTTCATCCACTATTTCAAAAATTTTCATTATAGAAACAATATATCTTTTTTTGCCATTGGAATGATCAGTTAAAAGCTTAATGGGCTTTAACCTGTTTACCACTGACATGTTCTTACATTCTAATTTTGCCACATCGCCAATAGTTACATCTTCGTGAGTTACTTCCACGCACTGATCTAACTTTATATATAATGTATCACTCATGCCCACCTCTAAATCATAACTGCCGTTTCAGTTTTTTCTGTTTCCTTCGCCTGAGAGCACAAATAAACACCAATTCCTGTAGCCATTATGATGGCAGCCATAATAATTATAACTTTAAAGATTTTCATACCTGTCAAATCCTTTCTATAATTGTTTATGACATACATTATATCCAATGAACACTATATTATTCTAATTTATCCAATTTGTTTTTTTAATTTTTCTAAAATTTTCTTTTCAGTTCTTGACACCTGAACCTGAGTCATTCCCACTATATTTGCAATTTCCGACTGGGTTTTATTTTGAAAATATCTTAAAATAATTATTTTTCTGTCTGTATCTTCTAGGGTCTCTAACAGCTGTTTTACCATTATGCGGTTAATAACCATTATCTCATGACTGCTTTCATCCTCTATTTTTTCCAATATTGTCTGCTTTTTATTATCCCCGGTATCGATTTCCTTATAAATAGATTCCACTTCTCTTGATGCATCTAATGCAGTTATTATTTCCTCACAGGTTAAATCACATACTTTAGACAATTCCTCCACCGTAGGTTCCCTGTTATTATCTTTTCTGAATTTTTCCGTTTCTAAATAAATTTTCAATTGATTTTCTTTTATGGTTCTGCTTATTTTAATAATGCCATCATCTCTTAAAAAGCGTCTGATTTCTCCTGCTATCAGTGGCACTGCATAGGTGGAAAATGCCACTTTAAAATTAACATCAAACCTGTCAATTGCCTTAAGCATTCCTATACAGCCTATTTGAAATAAATCCTCACTTTCATAGCCTCTGTTTAAAAATCTCCTGACAATGCTCCAGATAAGACCACTGTTTTCTAAAAGTACCTTGTCCCTTGCTGCTTTATCTCCCTTATGAGCCATTTCTATTAACGATAATACATCCATTATCAGATTTTTTCCTGCTTTGTTAATCTCTTTGTCATGGAAACCTTAGTACCACGACCTTTTTCTGACTCTACAATCAGTTCATCCATAAACATTTCCATAAACATAAATCCCATTCCGGAGCGTTCTAACTCCGGTTTAGTTGTAAACAACGGCTCTCTTGCTTTTTCTATGTTTTCAATTCCAACACCTTCATCTTTTATTTCAATTTTTATGGTTGTATCTGTTTCGTATGTACTATCATTTTTCTTTATTTTATTTGTAAGCATGTTGCACTTCATGTATACAGTTCCCGTTTTTTCCCCGTATCCGTGAATTATTGCATTAGTAACTGCCTCTGAAACAGCAGTTTTTATGTCATTTATTTCTTCGATTGTAGGGTCAACCTCCGTGAGAAAGGCAGCCACCACCATTCTTGCCAGACTTTCATTTTGTGACTTGGCATCAAACGTAATGCTCATATTATTCTCCATACTTTCCTCCTAATATCTGGATAAATCCGGTGTTATTGTTTTTTCAACAATTTTGTACAAACCTGAAATAGTTAATATTCTGTCAATAGAATTATTAATATTAGTAACAGTAACTTTACCGCCCCGGTTTTTAACTAACTTATACCGTCCCATAATAACCCCGATTCCTGAACTGTCCATAAATTTTGTTCTTTTAAAATTAAAAATAATGTTTTGAATTTTGTTTGAAATAATATACCAGTCCGACTGCTCTGTTATGATTTTTGCATTATGATGGTCTAATTCTTCCGGTAAATAAATCAACAGATTTCTTCCCCTTACTTCATATAAAACTTCCATTGTAATCCCCCTTAAATTTTTATAAACATGGCTCAATACCTGTTTTACCATAACCAATCGAGTAGGCTGACTCCTACCCGATTTTAGCTAGCGGACATCTCAAAGCATAGCTTTTCGATGTTCTTACGCCCGGCAAATAATATTTCGTGCGAGCACGATATTGCTTGCCGGGCTTTTGCTACAAAAAGAGAACCCTTTTAAGGTTCTCTTCTTTAGTATTTTTATATTTTATTCTGAACTTCCGCCGTCTCCGTTATTACCGCCATTGTCTCCGTTATCACCATTGTTGCCGTCATCGCCGCCATTGTCTGATAACATATTTCTTGCTCTATCTGCGTATTCTGAATCTCCAAAATCATCAACGATTTTCTTGAAATACTTATTGGAGTTAGTTGTATCTCCCTGCCTGTTATAGGCATAGGCTAAGTAATAAATCGCTTTAACGTTGTTTTTATTTGCCTCAATACACTTTGTAAACTGTGTTATTGCTGTTTCGTAATCTGCACTTTCGTAGGCGCTCATACCTGCATCAAAAGCTGAATTTTCCACTCTTGATGACAACTGATCACTTAATGACTTGTACACCGATGTAAATGAAGCTGATTCCATCTTCATTTTGCCATCAACCTTTTCTAATGACTTTGCACTATTGTCGTAATCCTTTGCTAAGTAATACTGTACTGCCTCTAAAAGATTACTGTAGTTTGTGCTTAAAGTATTTCCCGTGCCAGTATACTGGGCAAGACTCGTTTTAAGCTTGTCCCTTTCCTTCTTTATTGTATCCACCTGATCCTGCAATTCGGAAATTGTAGAATTTTTTATAGCAATCTTTTGATTATATTCAACCTTTGTGTCATTTACTTTATCAGAAATGCCTGCAATTCTTGCCGGAGTAACAATAAAGTAAACCAATGCTGCGCCAAGCAAGACACCTATTATTATGTGTAAAATACTTTGGGCACTGCTAATAGCCTCTTTAAAATTGTTTTGTGGAACAATAACATCATTTCCACTTAAGTAAGGTCTGTCAACCATTACACCTCTTAAGCTTCGTCTTCGCTCCATTCTCCTGTCAGGATCATTTTTCTTTTCATCCTCCATATACTCGTTAATTTCTCTTAAATAACGGATACTTAAAGGATTGCACTTGTCAATTTTAAGAGACTTCTTTATTGTTCTCTTTGCTCTCTCGTACTGACCGTTTTTGGTGTAAAGTAAAGCTAAAAGCTGATAGGCCTTTATCAGATTAGGATTCTGATTAAGGACTTTCTTAAGCTGAATTATAGCCATGTCGTCAGTTCCGCTCTTGGCATAATTAAGAGCTACATTGAACTTCTTTATAGTATGATTCAACTCATCTACTTTTCCCTTTTCCTGCTGTATAGCTACAAGATATCGGTCTGCCGGGTTGTTATCCGGCTGAATGTTGGTGCTCATAACCCATTCGGAAAATGCCTGAACTGTCTCTCCCATTTCAAAATACACAAGTCCTAAAAGATTTCTGGCATCAATATTACGTTTGTTTAACTTAACACAACGTCTTAAGGTATCTGCTGCTCCGGCTAAATCTCTGTTTCTTGCCTTTGTAAGACCCACGTTGTAATATGTGTTGGACAAACGCACAATTCTCTTGTAGACGCTTACATCCATACCACAGTGACTGCAATAATCACTGTTAGTAAGGACATTTCCACAATTATAGCATATCATCTGTTAAATCCATCCTTTGCTTATTTGTTCTCGCCCTTTAGTTCCTCAACCATCTGTATCATAACATCAGTAATATCTGATATATTGTTGTTATAGATGGCGTTTTCTGCCTCTTCTATTTCAAGGCTTGGATGAAATTTTTTGATTTCTTCTTCAAAATTAATCATATCCTTCTCCTTATTTTTCTAAATGGGAAAGCTGTCCCTTAACCTGTTCCATCATCTGTTCATATTTAGCCTTCTTTTCCTTCTCCTCATTTATTTTCTTTTCAGGAGCCTTACTTACAAAGTTAGGATTTGAAAGCATTCCGTTTACTCTTGCAAGTTCCTTGTTAAGGCGTTCAACTTCCTTATGAAGTCTCTCAATTTCCTTTGCAATGTCAACAAGTTCGGCAAATGGCATGTAAATAGTAGCCTTTGGAATAACTACTGATACAGCGTCATCCTCAATGCCTTCCTTATCACTTTGAATAATAACCTCACTGGCATATCCTAAGGTAGCAAAGAATACATTTCCCTTTTCAAAGATTTCACGTACAGTTGCATCATCAGATACAACAAATACTTTTGCCTTCTTGCTTGGTGCAACATTCATCTCTGAACGTATATTTCTGATAGAACGTACAGCTTCCTTAATAGTTTCAACTGATGCTTCTTCTTTTTCAAATGTGTTTTCTTCTGAATACTCAGGCCATGATGAAATCATAATGGACTCTTCATCATCCTGAATATTACAGAATATTTCCTCTGTAATAAATGGCATATATGGATGTAAAAGTTTTAATGAGTCAATTAATACTTTCTTAAGTGTCCATAATGCAGCCTGTTTTGTATCATCATTATCATTGTACAATCTAGGCTTAACCATTTCAATATACCAGTCACAAAATTCTTCCCAAATAAAGTTGTAAATTTTGTCAGCTGCTATACCAAGTTCAAATTTATCAAGATTTTCTGTCACATCTTTTGCCAAAGTGTTAACTTTTGATAAAATCCACTTATCTGCATCAGTTAAGTTTTCAGGTTTCTTACCTAAATCAATATTTTCTTTAGGAAGATTCATCTGGATAAATCTTGAAGCATTCCAAACCTTATTGGCAAAGTTTCTTGATGCCTCTACTCTTTCCCAATAGAATCTCATGTCGTTACCAGGTGCATTTCCCGTAATAAGGGTAAATCTTAATGCGTCAGCACCATATTTATCAATAACCTCCAATGGGTCAATACCGTTTCCTAAAGATTTTGACATTTTACGTCCCTGTGAATCTCTAACAAGTCCGTGTATCAAAACTGTATCAAAAGGTACCTCTCCTGTATGTTCAAGTCCTGAGAACATCATTCTCATTACCCAGAAAGGTATAATATCATATCCTGTTACTAATGTATTAGTAGGATAGAAGTAATCCATTTCTTCTGTTTTATCAGGCCAGCCCAGCGTACTAAATGGCCATAATGCTGATGAGAACCATGTATCAAGAGTATCCGGATCCTGTCTCATTTCCTTACCACACTTAGGACATACTGCATGGTCTTCCTTTGTTACAACCATTTCACCACAGTCATCACAGTAAAATGCAGGAATCTGGTGTCCCCACCATAACTGACGTGAAATACACCAGTCACGGATATTTTCAAGCCAATGGAAATATGTTTTATCAAAATATCCCGGTACAAACTTAGTGTCACCTTTTTTAACAGCTTCTATTGCAGGCTTTGCCAGCTCATCCATCTTTACAAACCACTGCTTTGAAACTCTTGGTTCAATAGTTGTATGACATCTGTAACATGTACCTACATTATGTTCATGGTCTTCAACCTTAACCAGATATCCTTCCTTGTCTAAATCTTCTACAATTGCCTTTCTTGCTTCATATCTGTCCATACCTGCGTACTTAGGATAATCATCAACAATCTTAGCATCGTCTGTTAAAACATTAATAACAGGTAAGTTGTGACGAAGTCCAACTTCAAAATCGTTAGGATCATGGGCAGGTGTAATTTTAACTACACCGGTACCAAAGTCAATACCTACATAGTCATCGGCAATAATAGGGATTTCTCTTCCAACTAAAGGAAGTGTAAGCATCTTTCCTATTAAATGTTTATATCTGTCATCATTTGAGTTTACTGCTACTGCTGTATCACCAAGTAATGTTTCAGGTCTTGTTGTAGCCAGCTGGATATATCCTGAACCATCTGTTAAAGGATATCTTAAGTGCCAGAATTTACCTGCCTGGTCTTCATATTCTACCTCTGCATCTGAAATAGATGTAAGGCAATGAGGGCACCAGTTAATAATTCTTTCACCCTTGTAAATCTGCTTTTTGTTATATAAATTAACAAAAACTTCCTTTACCGCCTTTGAACAGCCTTCATCCATGGTAAATCTTTCTCTGTCCCAGTCACAGGATGAACCAATCTTTTTAAGCTGTGAAACAATACGTCCGCCGTACTGCTTTTTCCACGCCCATGCTCTGTCTAAGAATGCGTCTCTCCCAATATCTTCCTTGGTAATGCCTTCTTCACGCATTTTTTCTACAATCTTAGCTTCTGTGGCAATTGATGCATGATCAGTTCCCGGAAGCCATAAGGCTTCATAGCCCTGCATTCTCTTAAATCTAATCAAAATATCCTGCATTGTATTATCAAGGGCATGTCCCATATGAAGCTGTCCTGTAATATTTGGAGGCGGCATAACAATAGTAAACGGTTTTCTGCTTCTGTCTACTTCTGCATGGAAATATTTCTTTTCCTGCCACTTTTCATAAAGTCTGTCTTCAATCTCTGCGGGATTGTAATTCTTTTCAAATTCCTTCATTGTTTTCTCCTATTCTGTAAGATTATGAAAAGAAAAAGAGCAGCCATGCCACTCTTTTCTTTTGTATAGTAACCGGTAGCACACAAAGGGCGAATATATCGCGGTACCACCTTTCTTTATCACTTATCTTATCCTGTAACGGGGATGAAACGTCTGCGGCTAATTGGATAATCCATTTTTTACCACGGCTGCTTAGAAACTACCTTCACAAATACCTTCCTAAGAGGCTTCCACCATCCCTCTTTCTCTATAAGGGGTTATCTGCTACTCCTTTTCCTCAACGCATTTAAACATATAGTCAATGATAAATATTTTATTTATGTTTGTCAACATCTAATATCAGCAAATTAACTGTTTATTTCCACAATATATTCTTTTCTGCACTGAGTTACAAACATATCCTCATTTTCTTTTTTCCACTCTGACTGTATATGCACTTTTCTCTTTATAAGTTCTGCCCTAAGTCTGTTAATAACCGTATCGCTTACCTTATATTTTTCCTTATCTATGTTAAGTCTCTTTTCATTATCACTTAACAAATCACATAGCAAAACCGACTCTAAGGACTCGTTGGACTTATTTAACCTGTATGCACATCTAAAGGCTGCTGCTCCATGTTCATATTCAAACAATCTTGCATATGCTACACCTAAATTGTTGTAAACATCTCCGTAAAATCTTTCCGGAAGTTCTGTGTTTATAGCCTTGTTAAGAATACTGTTATAGTAGTTAATTGCCATGTTATATTTGTCTGTATCCATAAGTATGTCCGCCTTCGCCTTTATTCGTTCAGCTGTTGTTTTTGAACAAAGGGCAACTAAATGATTTTCCAGTTTTTCTGCTTCTCTTTCAGAATAATATCCGGAATTTTTAATAACAAAGGCAATTTTTTCTCCCAGTTCGCCTTTCTTTGCTATTATCTGCTTTAACCCGGAAGCAATGGTTGTCTGCTTTAGTTCATTTTCAATATAATCAATTAATGTATCACTGAAAAAGGTATCATCTATTAAATACAGATAATTGTACAAATAATAACTTAACTCCTCAATTGAATATATGTTTTTGTTGACTTCCTTAATATAGTATGGTTTCTCTGTATGTATCGTACACAAAGTAATATAATTCATGACGTCTCCTCTTAAAAGTTCTATAAAGTAATTTCTTTTTTAACTGACATTCCTGAGGATTTAAAGAATTCTCCAAATCCTAAATCCTTTATTTCTATTTCAAAGGAATTTTCAGAAAGATATCTGAAATTTATTTCAAGTCTTGTGGTATTTGGCGGTCTCTTAGGAAAATCCTTTAAATCAATTTTGAAACTTTCATTGGCATGATTCATAATGTCCTGAATTTCAAAGGAAGCCTCCGTAGGTTTTTCCATTATACACTCAGCCTTTGATTTTGCCTGGTGCCAATACTCTCCAATGTTTGAAAGGGTAATGTAACTATCATGTTCCTTATATTTAACAGCCATAACAATTTTAACTCTCGTACGTCCCTTACAGGAAATAAGATATTTATCAAGAACCGGTACATAGAAAAATTCTCTTGCGCCATAGGCTGCCCCTTTTACTATAAGGTTACTACCTTTAAAAACCCTTCTGTTTCTGCACAAAACAGATAAGGTTTTCTGCCATCCGTCTACATAAAATCCTTCTCCTGAAAGAAAAACTCCTGACACAACATGTTTTTTAAGCTGTTCCTCCAAAAATTCAGAAAGCATTTCATCAGCTCCAAGAGGCTCTCTTGTAACTAAATCCATAGTGAATAAATTGCTTAAATCCGTCATTCTTACATCTGCCACATGAGGCTGTCTTCCTTTTATAACATTTAATCTTCTACATGAAAACTCATGTTTATCCAGCTGCAAAAACAAAACATTATTTATCCATATATCCTTATTCTGATTTAAAACATAGTATACAAAGCTTTCTGAGTGACTTATTACCTTTATGTCTTTTTCATTGTATCCCAACTCAGTAAATACCTCCAGCAGTCCCTTTATAACCTGAGGATTTACCTGATTTACAGTTACAAGAATATTTTTTATTAAACGTCCGTTGCTGTAATTAACCGCTAATTTAATTAGATATGACATAAATGTGGAAACTGCTTTTTTTGCCTCATCAGCATCATTTTCACTGTCTTCGTTGAATATTTCCGGAAGATTTTTGTAAACTTCGCTTTTTTCAAGTCTTCCTTTATTAACTGCCTCATCGCCTGCTGACCATTCATTCAATTCACTGTTGTAGCATACAACGGCGGGAATCATATAATTATCCTCTGTTCCCACACTTACGGACTGGGGATTTCCATCATTATCCAAATATGCTATCTGTGCATAGTCCATAGAAAAATCTATTCCTAAAATCATTCCTTTTCCCAAAGCCTTGTCCTCCTAGTACCAGCTTAATTTCCGATGTAATTTATAAAAGCTTAAAGATTTCTTTGCCTGCTTCCTTACAAAGAGCATATGACTGCATTATCTCCCTTGCCGCATCCTCTCTTCCTAAAGCCCTGCAAATCATCATTCCATTTATCATTCCAAAACGTGACTCATCGTTGTAAATATTTTTTTCTGTTATTCTTACGGAATAATTATCCACTACCTTTCCATCAGGGTCTTCATCTGAATACTCCTTAATGCTGTAGTCAATTTCTTCACCATAAAACATAATTATTTCCTTAGTAAATATTCCCTGATAAATGCTTCCCATTTCTTCCGTAACTTTCTTTGTACGTCCCTCAGGAGTCTTTATGCTATAGGTAATATCTACCCTGTGTTTTGGATTTGTTCTAAAATCAATTATGGTTTTGTCCACAAGATTAAATGGTATCTTAAACCACTTATTAAACTTCTTATAAAACTCAAAATTAATATTATTCTTTGCCAATGTTTCTATTAGTGACTGAAGAATCTTAATCTGTCTTTCAGTGAGGCTTGTTTTTTTAGACATAGCCTCCACAAAAGCAATACTACATATAACCGGTGTGTTTAATCCGTTGTCATATTCCTGCTCAAGAATTTCCCACACCACATCCGGACATTGCACCTTCTTAATAAAGTAGTTGTATGTCACATATGTGTAAAATGCCTTTCTTATAACTGTAGATGTTGCTTCTTCTAAATAAGACATATAAATATCATATATTTTGTTTTCTGTATTTCCTTCAAAAATATACTGCACCAAGAGACGTTCAGCTATTGTATTATCCTTTATGCCTTTTGCTTTAATGGCAAGGTACAACTGGTAAAGTTCAAGACTTCCTGCCTCATAGTATTTTCCAAGGAACCTTAATACTCCCTCATCCCTGCATCCGTTTCTAAATGCACTGGCACACATTTCTTCCACATAGTCATTTGGGTCACATTCAGGATTTGCCACTAACTCTATGCATACCTTTTCTAACAGGGAATTGCTTATTCCCTTATAACCATACTTTGCCATATACGGATAAATCATTTCCATAAAGTTCTTTTCAATCATAACTTCCATTACTTTATTTCGTGATTTAACATCCAGTGAAGCCATATCAATTTGAAGAAGATAAATATCCAAATCTCCTTTATCGTAGCCCTTATAATAATAATCCACAATAAACTCAATCAGTCTTTGCCTAAATTCCTCAGTAAGTCCCGGTGCACCCACCATTGCCTTTAATTCAATAAGCTTTCCCGGATTGTCTGCAGGATTTCTCATGATTTTTTCAATGTCACATAATTCTGTTAAAAGATTGCTTCCCACCTTTGAAACCGGTGCCGTTATTTCCATTTTTGAGATTTCATATTCCACATCTGAAATAATTCTTCCCCTTTTGTCCATAAATACAATAACCGGATTATCTGTATATAACTGAACATACGCCATTCCGTCTATAAAGGACACTGTCTGGAAATCTTTTATTTCTTTATGATTTACAATAACATGCTTTATTTTCCTGTTATTAACCCTGATACAATAAGTATGGAGAACCTTAGCCATATTATCACCTAAGTTTCCCACAATAAAATCATCATTTAAAATTCTGTTGTATATAACTCTTAAATGACGGTTGTTATTGCCCTTCATAAGCTCTTCTGTTACATATTTTTCCAAATCATTGTAGCATTTAGTATAAATTTCATCTGTGTCACTGAAATTAGTTACAAGATTTGCGTAAAAATAATCTCTGTTATACATTAAAGTATCAGTGCCATATGAAAAATACTTATATGCTGATTTTTCCAGCATATTGTAATTATCCACATCTATTGTGTATATATAATACTCGTAAAGATTAGTGATTTTTAATTCTTTTTTTACACCTTCACTTATCCACTTAGAGTATTCCTTGTTAGCTCTGTTTCCATTAATAATTGCACCACAAATACAGTAAAGTACATCTGTACTTTCAGTTTCCTCATATAACCTGCTTAAGATATTAATGTAGTTTTCGTTAAATTCCCTTTCCCTGCCAATAATATCTGCTGCCTGTTTTGCCAACTCTATTCCAACCATATGATGCTTGCCGGCAAAATTTAAAATCTGGATTTCAAATTTGTTAAGCATTCTAAAAAGTTCCGGCTGCTCATTAATAACCTTTGCTGCCTCATAATACATAATAGGGCTGTGACAGCCGTTATTAAACATTCTCTTTACTAATGTATATTTAAGGCTTGGATTTTCATCATACCTGTCATCCATGTAAAACAGCATCCATAAAAGCTGCCATTTGTCGTATCCGCCTTCAAAATAACCTTTTATTTCTTCCTTAACTTCATATGTGTAGGAAGCATCATTTTTATATATAGATTTTAAATATAAATAATAGCAATAATAAATTACAGACTTTTCATCTTTAATGGAAACAAGATTAGATGCCCTGTTTAAATATTCTAATGCCATTTCGTCATCATTATTAGTTATTCCCACCTGAGCCTTTGCCAAAACTCCAACAATGTCATTTTTATTAGCTATTAATCTTTCCTCAGCAAGATTTAAAAGATTACTTTTCCATTTTTTACCATCTATAACCCCGGTACGGAAATCCAGATAGTTTTTTACCATATTGATGGTACTTTTTTTGTTTTTAAGGTACTCATCAATACTGTCTTTCTGATTTACAATAACCACATCATACACCAGTTTTTCGTTAGAGCTTCTTAAAATAATTCTTCCGCAATTACTTCCTCCGTGAAGTCTTCCTGCATTAATGAGATACTGATATTCAGCAATTTTTCCGTTAAATTCATCTCCGGAAATTTTGTCCTTACAGCCATAGAAGAAGTCTCCCTGAACTTCCACGTCTATGTCCACGTAGCCCCAGCCGCTTCTTGAAATATTTAACACATCGCCATAGTTTTCTTTTATATCCGTATACTCTTTTATGGTATTAGAAATACTTATTTTCACTTTGTCCTTTAGTTTCATTCCTACTAAAAATTCCTCAAGAGCAATGTTTCTGTTAGTATTTCTCATTACCTGATTATACAAAGTAAGGGCATGGTCATCTTTTTTAAGGAAATATGTTTTAAATTCCTTTGATAAAAACAGCAAAAGTGCCTCATCATAGCTCACTCTTACAAGTTTCACAAAGTCCGTAAGAGCTGTGATTTCACCTATGGAAGATGTTATAACCTGCTTTTTCACTGTTATGCCAAAAGGAATGGCATAGTCCCCAGCAGTGGTTATTACACTAATGGTTCCGCTTATTACCTGTCCCTCATACATATTTTTAGAGGATACAACATATTTAACCTTATTGTTAATCCCATTAAACTGGTTGTTCTCAAATTCAATGTGATTGTCAGTGGAAAAAACAATACCTTTAACGCTCATTCCGTGCTTACCATTAATGGCAATCTCTCCGTATGTGCTTTCCCCCTGCTCTAATTCCACTGCTATTCTATTTTCAGATATTTCCGCATCCGGTGTTTCATACACCGCATTTCCTGATGCCAGTTTATCTATTAATGCCTTCAATTAATCAATACCTCTTATCTTTTTAAAATATTCTTTAACTTCTGCTTCATATCCTAAATCTCCCGGATTGTAAAACTTTGAACCTACCAGTTCATCCGGAAGATACTGCTGATTAACATAATGGTTAGGATAATCGTGTGCATATTTATATCCTATACCATGTCCCAGTGCCGCTGAACCTTTATAATGTGCGTCCATTAAATGCACCGGCACCTTACTGGTTACTGTATTTTTCACTGTATCCATTGCCTTAAATATGGCATTGTAGGCTGAATTGCTCTTCGGTGAAGAAGCAACATATATTACCGCTTCTGACAAAATAATCTGTGCCTCCGGCATTCCCACCTGATGTACCGACTGTGCTGCCGCCGTGGCTACAACTAATGCCTGTGGATTTGCCATTCCCACATCCTCTGCTGCACAAATCATTATTCTTCTCGCTATGAAGTCAACGCTTTCTCCTGCATACAGCATTCTGGCTAAATAATACACTGCCGCATCCGGGTCTGAGCCACGCATGCTTTTTATAAATGCAGATATTGTATCATAATGGTTGTCCCCTGACTTGTCATATCTTAATGCTCTTTTTTGTATACACTGCTCTGCCACATCTAGTGTTATATGTATCTTTCCATCTTGGCTTTTATCAGTGGTAAGGATACCTAATTCAACTGCATTTAGTGCTGTTCTTGCATCACCGTTAGATATTTCCGCCAAAAACCGTGCTGCATCTTTATCAATAACTCCGTTGTAAATTCCCATTCCATTTTCTTTATCTTCAACGGCTCTATATATTAACTTTTCAATATTTTCCGTGGACAAAGGTTTTAATTCAAATATAATTGAACGGGATATTAAAGCTGAATTTACCTCAAAATAAGGATTTTCAGTAGTAGCTCCTATAAGGATTATTGTTCCATCCTCCACGAAAGGTAAAAGATAGTCCTGCTGTCCCTTGTTAAATCTATGAATCTCATCTATAAACAAAATAGTCTTTTTGCCACTCATTGCCATGTTCTGTTTGGCAGTTTCCACTACCTCTTCCATGTCCTTTTTTCCTGCCACTGTAGCATTTAACTGTTTAAATTCAGCACTGGTAGTATTAGCAATAACCTTGGCAAGAGTTGTTTTCCCTGTTCCCGGAGGGCCATAAAAAATAACCGAACTGATTTTATCTGCCTTTATTGCTCTATATAGAAGTTTTCCCTCGCCTATAATATGCTCCTGTCCTACAACCTGCTCTAGTGTTTTCGGACGCAGCCTGCTGGCTAAGGGTGACTCTTTTTCACTATTTATATTTCTTGCATAATCAAATATGTCCATATCAAACCTCTGTGGTAAATATAATAAATATGCTATTAGCCATTTGGGTTTATTGTATCACAAAACCCGGTATTGAGGAAGTGTCTTATTGTTTTTCCTTAAGTTGAGTTTATTCTATTTTTATGTTAAAATAGATTGTCATATTGTGTTTTTTTATGACAATTACTTAATTTTAATTTTAAAAAAAGGAGGGAAAATATATTGCTATTAAATGAAAATTCATTTGAGACTGAAGATAAGCTTACGGCACAAATTGAAAGGTACGCTGACCGTTGCGTAAACAATTCCTGCATAGATCCAAGTCTCTATGATGTATATAACGTTAAAAGAGGTTTACGTGAAAAAGGTGGAAAAGGTGTTCTTACCGGTCTTACTGAAATAGGTGATGTTCATTCATTTGAGGTGGTTGACGGTGTTACGGTTCCATGCGAGGGACAGCTGTTCTACCGTGGAATGAATATAGAAGATATTGTTAATGGATTTATTGCTGAGGACAGATTCGGATTTGAGGAAGTAACTTACCTGTTATTATTTGGCGAACTACCTAATGCAAAACGCCTTGAAAATTTCAATAATGTTCTTGCTTCATTTTGTAATCTTCCTTCATCCTTTGTAAGAGACATTGTTATGAAGGCTACAAGCAAGGATATGATGAATCTTTTGGCACGATGTGTATTGTCCCTGTATTCATGGGACGATAACCCTGATGATACTTCCATTCCAAACGTTTTACGTCAGAGTTTAAGTCTTATAGCAAGAGTTCCTCTTATTTCAGTATATGGATATCAGTCAATGAGGCATTATCACTATCATGATAATCTTCACATTATAAATCCTGACCCTAAGCTATCAACAGCTGAAAATATCTTAAGACTTTTAAGACCCGACAGCTCCTATACCAATTTGGAAGCTAAAATTTTGGATTTGGCACTTGTTCTTCATGCAGAACATGGCGGTGGTAATAACTCAACCTTTACTAACCATGTTGTATCTTCATCAGGAACAGATACATACTCAGCAATTGCCGCCTCTCTTTGTTCCTTAAAGGGTCCAAGACACGGTGGTGCTAATGTTAAGGTTAAGAAAATGTTTGATAACATGAAAGAAACTGTTAATGACTGGAACGACGATGATGAGGTTAAAAATTATCTTAAGGGTATCTTAGATAAACGTCTCTTTGACCAGTCAGGATTAATATATGGTATTGGTCATGCTGTTTATGCCATATCAGACCCAAGAGCCAAACTTTTGAAGAGTTTCACAAAAAAACTTGCCGAAGAAAAGAATCTTATGGACGAGTATCATCTTTATGAAAATGTTGAACGTCTTGCCCCTGAGGTTATTTCAAAGGCTCACAACAGAAAGAAAAGTGTTAGTGCCAACGTAGATTTCTACAGTGGATTTGTATATTCGATGTTAGGTTTACCTGATGAATTATATACCCCAATGTTTGCCGCCGCCAGAATGGCAGGTTGGAGTGCACACCGTATTGAAGAAATCATTAATGCCGGAAAGATTATCCGTCCGGCTTACAAGAACGTGGCAAAACCTACGGCATATGTACCACTTAACAAGCGATAAACAAAATATGACTTTAAATAATATACATTTTTAAATAAAATAAAGGCAGTTAGTTTAAACAAATTGTTCATTCTAACTGCCTCTATTCTTTCAGATTTAATTTTCAGCAAATTTGAATTTCTCTATTTTTAAAAGAATTTCTTCTTTCTCTTCTTCTCAGTTCCTCCCGGTTTTGCATCGTCAAACTCATGAAGTGTATTGCCTGAGATTTCATCAAATTTCTTAAGAAGCTCTTTTTGTTCTGAATTTAAGTGAGTAGGAACGTCAACCACAAGAGTTGAATACTGGTCTCCCTTTGTATTCTGATTGTGTACATTGCAAACGCCCTTTCCCTTAAGTCTGATACGTGTTCCTGTTTGTGTACCCGGCTTAATGTTAAATTTAACATCACCATCTATGGTTTTGACACGAATATCTCCACCTAATGCTGCCTGTGCATATGATATACGGGTATTGTTATACAAATTCATACCATCACGCTCAAAGTTTGCACTTGGAGATACACGAACATCAACTAACAAATCACCTCTTGGGCCACCGTTTGTACCCGGTTCCCCTTCACCTGTTTTACGGATTCTCTGCATATCATCAATACCTGCAGGAATATCAATAGTAACTTTCTTCTTCGTCTGTTTATATCCATTGCCATAGCAATCAGGACATTTTTCCTTGATAATTTTACCTGTTCCGCGACAATCAGGACATACCTGAGTACTTTGCATCATACCAAACATAGTCTGCTGACGTGAAACATACTGACCCTGACCATTACATTTAGGACACTTTTCAGGAGAAGTTCCAGGCTTTGCACCTGTTCCGTTACAGGTTTTACATATTTCCTTGTAATTAATTGTAACTTCCTTCTTGCATCCAAATACAGCCTCTTCAAAAGTAATTCGGATACCACATCTCACATCGGCTCCACGCATTGGACCGTTATTGCTTCTTGAACGTCCACGGCTTCCACCTCCGAAAATATCACCAAAGATATCACCGAATCCACCGAAAATATCACCGAAATCCATATTGTTAAAGTCAAAGCCACCTGCTCCGCCACTGCCATCAAAAGCCGCATGACCAAACTGGTCGTACTGCTTTCTCTTTTCATCATCAGATAACACCGCATATGCTTCTGATGCTTCCTTGAACTTTGCAGCTGCCTCTTCATTTCCCGGATTTGCATCAGGGTGATACTTTTTTGCCAGAGTTCTATATGCTTTTTTTATTGTGGCTGCATCAGCGTTCTTGTCAACGCCTAACACCTCATAATAATCTCTCTTATCTGCCATAATAATATACCTTCCATCGTTAAAAAATAGCGTATCTTATTTCGTGGGAAAACCCGTCCGTTTGAAACGGGCGGGATTCTCCGGTAATAAGGGGCATCACCCCATTATATTTTTAATTTATACTTCTGTGAAGTCTCCATCAACCACATCGTCATCATGTGGTGCGGCTCCACCTGCATTCATGTCAGGACCTGCACCCTGTGCTCCTGCAGCACCCTGTGCCTGTTCGTACATCTTCTGGAATAACTGCTGTGCTGAGTTCATTAATTTCTCTTTTCCAGCCTTTAATTCCTCAACCTGAGCCTCTGTAGGTTCATTAGCACCAATTGCAGAAACTGTGGCCTTTAATGCATCGATGTCAGCCTGAACTGCCTGCTTATCACCTTCTGCTAACTTATCACCGGCTTCGCTCATTGCCTGTTCTGTCTGAGTAATGATAGCTTCAGCGTCATTTTTTGCATCAATTGCTTCCTTACGTTTCTTATCAGCTGCTTCATATTCAGCTGCTTCCTTAACTGCCTTATCAATATCTTCATCTGACATATTTGATCCGGCTGTAATTGTAATGTGCTGTTCCTTGCCTGTTCCAAGGTCTTTAGCTGATACATTAACAATACCGTTTGCATCAATATCAAATGTAACCTCAATCTGTGGAACACCTCTTCTTGCTGGAGGAATTCCATCAAGTCTGAACTGTCCAAGGGACTTGTTATCTCTTGCGAACTGTCTCTCACCCTGTACTACGTTAATATCAACTGCTGTCTGGTTATCTGCTGCTGTTGAGAAAATCTGGCTCTTCTTTGTAGGAATAGTTGTATTTCTCTCAATAAGTCTTGTAGCAACACCCCCCATTGTTTCAATTGATAATGAAAGTGGAGTAACATCAAGAAGAAGAATATCACCGGCACCTGCGTCACCTGCTAATTTACCACCCTGAATTGAAGCACCAATAGCTACACATTCATCAGGATTCATCTTCTTTGATGGCTCGTGACCTGTTAACTGTTTAACCTTATCCTGAACAGCCGGGATTCTTGTAGAACCACCAACTAATAATACTTTGCTAAGCTCTGAAGCTGTAATTCCTGCATCCTTTAACGCATTCTGTACAGGAATAGCTGTTCTCTCAACTAAGTCTCTTGTAAGTTCATCAAACTTAGCCTTTGTAAGAGTCATATTAAGATGCTGAGGTCCCTGCTCATTAGCTGTAATGAATGGGATGTTAATTTCAACCTGTGTAGATGATGAAAGTTTCTTCTTAGCATCTTCTGCTTCAGCTTTAATTCTTTCCATAGCCATCTTATCATTTGAAAGGTCAATACCTGTTTTTGACTTAAAGTCAGCTACCATATAATCCATAACCTTCTTATCAAAGTCATCACCACCAAGCTTATTATCACCGTTTGTTGCTAAAACTTCGATAACGCCATCACCGATTTCGATAACAGATACATCAAATGTTCCACCACCTAAATCGTATACCATAATCTTTTGTTCTTTTTCATTATCAAGACCATAAGCCAAAGCTGCTGCTGTAGGCTCGTTGATAATTCTCTTAACATCAAGACCTGCAATCTTACCTGCATCCTTTGTAGCCTGTCTCTGAGCATCATTGAAATATGCCGGAACAGTTATAACTGCTTCTGTAACTTTTTCACCAAGATAGCTTTCTGCATCAGCTTTCAACTTCTGAAGAATCATAGCTGAAATAGCCTGTGGTGTATAAGACTTGTCGTTAATAGTAACTTTATAATCTGTACCCATATGTCTCTTAATTGATGATACTGTACCTTCTGCATTAGTTACTGCCTGACGTTTAGCCTGCTCACCAACTAATCTTTCACCATCTTTTTTAAAAGCAACTACTGAAGGAGTTGTTCTTGCTCCATCTGCATTTGTTATAACTGTAGGTTCTCCACCTTCCATAACAGCTACACATGAGTTTGTTGTTCCTAAATCAATACCAATAATCTTTCCCATTTTATTTTCCTCCTAAAATAACATAAAACTTTAGTTAATTTGCAACTTTTACCATACTGTGTCTAATAACAGTATCTCTATATTTATAGCCTTTCTGCAGTTCCTGAGAAACAATGTTTTCACCAAGTTCATCGTTTTCCTCATGCATTACTGCATTGTGAAGGTCAGAGTCAAATTCCTTTCCTTCGGCTTCAATAGCTGTAACTCCCATTTCATCAAGAGTTGAAAGTAATTGTTTATAAATAAGATTCATTCCCTGTCCTACAGGTGACTCTAAATCTTCTTCACTAAGTGCTGCAACTCCTCTTTCAAAGTTGTCTACTATAGGAAGTATCTTCTCTATAATAGATTTGGCACCTGTTTCAAACATTGCTGCCTTTTCCTTTTCGCTTCGGCTTCTGAAGTTTTGGAACTCTGCAAATAATCTCTGGTACTTATCATTAAGTTCCTCTATCTGCTGGTCTTTTTTGTCCTTCTTCTTTAAGCCACGCTTTTTTTTCTTATCAGGATTTTCATTCTTGTCTGATGCATCCTGCTTTTCCTCTGCCACATCCTGTGCTTTTGCATCCTGTGACTTTTCTTCTTTTTTAGATTCTTCCTTTACTTCCTCTGTAGTTTCTTCATTTGCCACATCTTTTTCAAGGTTCTCATCTAAATCTTTATTTTCCTTTTGCATCGGATAATCATCCTTTCTTAAAACTTTATACTAATTATCATCTTTAAAAGTCTCACTTAACTGTTCTTTAACAGTTCTTAAAGTTTCAACAACCTTTTCGTAGTCCATTCGCTTCGGTCCTATAATACCGATAGTTCCTTTAAATCCATCTTCAAGCTCGTATGTTGCCGTGACAACGCTACAATCCTTCATGGACTTAACCGGGCTCTCACTACCTATATATACCTGAATGCCTGTTTCCTCATCACTTTCATTAATAAGTTCCGTCAGCTGTGACTTTTCTTCTAATGTTGTAAGTAACTGGCTGGCTCTTTCCTTATCACTAAGCTCAGGATATTTAAAAATATTAGTGGCACCTGATGTGTAAATCTTCATCTGTGCCTCTGTAGCAATAGCTTCCGTAATGGTCTTTAACACTTCATTAACCAATCCCTCAAACTCTCCTGCCTGAGATGTTAATGTGGAAATAACTCCTAAGTTGATTTCTTCTAATGACAAACCTGCCAAAACAGTGTTAAGTGCCACATTCAGTCTCACTATCATTTCCTGACTAATCTGCTGTGTAATCTTTATAATTCTGTTAACTACGTGATTCTTGTCAGAAACAACAGTGCATAACAACTGATTTTCATCAATTACTGATAATTGAACAAACTTGATTTTATTCTCCTGAGACTTCGGTGCGGATACCATGGTGGCATAATTAGTATTATTTGCTAATACCTTTGCCATATTTTGAAGTAATGTCTCAACCTTATCAACCTTCTCAATTAACAAATCTTCTTTTTCAGTTACCTTCTTTTCTCTTTCATCTAACTCAGACATCTTATCCTTTAAGATATTGTCCACATAAAATCTGTAACCTTTATCTGTAGGAATACGTCCTGCCGATGTATGGGGCTGGATAATGTATCCCATCTCTTCTAAGTCAGACATTTCATTTCTAATGGTAGCTGAACTTAAATTCAAATCAGTGTTCTTGGAAATGGTTCTGGAACCTACCGGCTCGCCTGTTTCTAAGTAGCTTCTGATGATAGCATCTAAAATCTTTTCTTTTCTATCACTAAGTTCCATAAGCATCTCCTTTCTTTGATTTATTAGCACTCATTAGTTTCGAGTGCTAATATTTCATCTGACACTAAAATATCACTATCAAAGTACTTTGTCAACAATTTTATTAAAAAAGATTTGTTAATAAATTGTAAACATTTTTAACGCCACTATTTTAAGTTTTTCTTCTATTATAATAATGCACATTACCAATATATCTTAAAACTATAAAATTAATTTATATTTTTATATTGATTGTAGTGGAATCATGTGTTATTCTACTACCTATTGCAATTAATTATTGTGATTATTTTATACAGTTATTTATTGCTGTTTTTATTTAAATTATTTAATGAGATGAGGTTATTTTAATGGTTGCGGAAGGAAAACAGACTTTTAGAACAAAATATTTTGGCGACAAAGCTTTTTACAAAATGATTATGGCTATTGCACTGCCTATTGTTATTCAAAATCTTCTTACTAACTTTGTTGCTATGCTTGATAATGTAATGGTAGGAAAAATCGGAACAGACCAGATGACCGGTGTTGCCATTATTAACCAGTTATTTTTTGTGTTTAATCTGGCAGTTTTTGGTGGAATGTCCGGAGCGGGAATTTTTTCTGCCCAATATTTCGGTCAGAATAATCATAATGGTGCCAGAAATGTATTTAGAATGAAATTAATTATAGGAATATTTATTATTGCCATAAGCATGTGTGTTTTAATTATTCTCCACGAACCTTTAATTAATATGTTCCTGCATGAAGGTGGGGCTTCCGGAAATATCCATGCTACATTTAAATATGCCAGGGATTATCTATACATCATGCTTTTTAGTATTATTCCTTTTGTAGTGGCAAATTGCTATAGCACAACCCTTAAGGAAGCCGGTCAAACCATGGTTCCTATGATAGCAGGACTTTTAGCCGTTATTGTTGACTTTGTTTTCAATGCTCTTTTAATATTCGGTTTACTTGGTTTTCCAAAACTGGGAGTCATAGGTGCTGCCATTGCAACAGTTATGTCAAGATTTGTTGAATGTGGATATCTTATAATTTATACCTACAGACACAGTGATAAATATAGGTTTATTAAAGGTGTTTATAGCAATTTGCATGTGCCTTCCTCTCTTGTAAAAAAGATTCTTTTACGCGGTACTCCCTTATTATTTAACGAATTGCTTTGGGCCGCCGGAATAACAATGCAGACACAGGCACTTTCTACCAGAGGACTTTCGGCCATAGCCGGGCTTAATATTTCCAACACTCTTAATAATGTAGTTAATACATTTTTCTTAACAATGGGCATTGCCATTTCTATTGTTATTGGTCAGTTAATTGGTGCCGGCAAGCTAAAAGAGGCTAAGGAAACGGATACGAAGATGATCACTTTTTCTTTAATGATTTCTCTTGGAGTATCTGCCCTGTTGCTTATTGCAGCACCTTTGTTCCCACGTATATATAACACAACCGGAGAAATACGTTATCTTGCCACAAGATTTATTTTGGTATATGTTCTTGCCACACCATTTAACGCCTTTACCAATGCGGCGTACTTTACTCTTAGAAGTGGTGGCAAAACGGTTATGACTTTTATTTTTGACAGTGGTTTTATATGGGCGGTAAATGTACCTGTGGCAATGCTACTGGCACATTTCACTAATCTTCCGATTGTGTGGATGTTCTTTATTATAAGTATGCTTGATGCCATTAAATCTGTTGTGGGATTTATTCTTGTGAAAAAAGGCGATTGGCTAAATATAATTGTGGAGTAGGAAACCGGGGCGGTGAAATTTCATTTTTGTAATTTCACCTGCCCTGCCTATCTCCACAGCTATTCCGAAATTTCAATTTCAAACAATTCTTCTCCTGCCTGTACTGCACCTTCTTTTAGAAGTTTTATAGTCATCCTGTTATTCATATCAGTGCACAAAACCGGTGATACAATGGATGGAGCATTTTTCTTCAAATATTCCAAATCAAGTTTCATAAGAGTGTCTCCATATTTTACTTTGTCTCCGGCTCTTACAAACACATCGAATCCTTTTCCTCCTAACTTTACTGTATCAATTCCCACATGAATAATATAATTTAATCCATTTGAATCCTTTATTCCTATGGCATGCTTAGAATCAAAGACAAATGTCACTTCTCCATCTACCGGTGCCTTGACTATCGGTGCCCTTGGTGTCACCGCAGCACCATCCCCCATCATTTTTGAAGCAAAAGCTTCATCAGGCACATTTTCAATTTTATCCGCAAATCCGGTAATTGGACTTAAAACAAGAATCTTTTTCCCTCCGGATGTAATACTTGTTTCTTTCCTCGTAATACCATTCCCATTATTCTCATTACTTTCCATAGTACCATTCTTATTCCTCTCTATGGTATCATTCTCATTATTTTCTCTGATACTATCCTTATGGTTCTCCCTTAAAGCCTCCGTTTCTTTTCCTATGGTATCTGCTAAGTCACTTTCTAAAAATTCCTCAAAATCAGATTTTATTACCGTGACTTTTGGCCCGTATATTATTTGCACCCCATTGCCCTTGTGAACAACCCCTGATGCACCTGTCATTCTCAGAACTGAATCATTTACCAAATCGGCATTAAAAACCGTACACCTTAACCTTGTAGCACAGCAATCCACATCTGAAATATTGTCTTTTCCACCTAAGCCTTTGCAAATGGCAATAGACAATTCATTAGCGATTGCTTCTTTAGAGTCATCTCCCTCGTCACTTCCTGCTGTGCCTCCTGATTTACTTCCTACTACACCATCGGATTCACTTACTGCTGTATCTCCCAAATCAGTTCCTGAGCTGCCTTTCTTTTTTGCATCCACATCACTTCGTTTATATAATTTAACTTCGTCATCATCAAATCTTCCGGGAGTTCTTAAATTAAGTTTTTTAATAAGGAAACTAAATAAGAAATAATAAATTATGAAATAAAACACTCCTACAATAACAACCCATATCCAGTTTGTTTTGGCATTTCCCTGTAAAATACCAAAAAGGAAAAGGTCAATAAGTCCCCCTGAAAAAGTCATTCCTACTCCAACGTTAAAGAAATGCATTAATGCGTAAGCTAAGCCGGCAAAAACGCAATGTACTCCATACAAAAGAGGCGCTACAAATAAAAATGTGAACTCTAAAGGCTCAGTGATACCTGTAACCATTGACGTCAGTGCTGCTGAAAGTAAAAGTCCATATACAAGTTTTCTTTTTCTAGGCTGTGCCGTGCGATACATGGCAAGAGCTGCCCCGGGAAGTCCGAAAATCATAAGTGGAAATTTTCCTGACATAAATCTTGTAGCCGAAACTGCAAAATGAGTTACTCCTGAATCTGCCAACTGTGCAAAGAAAATGTTTTGGGCACCTTCAACAATACGCCCTCCAACTTCCATTGTTCCCCCAACAGCAGTCTGCCAGAAAGGAATATAAAATACATGATGAAGTCCAAAGGGAATTAACAATCTTTCCATAAATCCGTAAACCCATGTTCCGATGTATCCTGAATTAAGTACAACATTTCCTACTGAGTTTATTCCTATTTGGACCGGTGGCCAGATAAAATACATCAATATTCCCACCAAAGTGTAAACAAGTGCACTTATAATAGGTACAAATCTCGTTCCTCCGAAAAACGATAAAACCTGAGGAAGTTCAATTCGATAAAACCTGTTGTGAAGTGCCGCCACTCCCAGACCAACAACAATTCCACCGAAAACACCCATTTGCAGTGATGTAATTCCGCATACATCAGCCACTGCCCCCTGAAGCATATTTTCAATTCCACCATTTATAGATATAAGAGCACTAATTGATGCATGCATAATAAAAAACGCAATTACCGCAGACAGCGCCGCAACTTCTTTCTCCTTTTTTGCCATGCCTATGGCTACTCCAATGGCAAACAAAATAGGCAGGTTAGAGAACACAATATTTCCGGCATCGTTCATAACCTGAAAGATTCCGTGAAAAACTGTCCCCTGCCCCATGATTCCTTCTAATCCATATGTTTTAAGAGTGGTTTCATTAGTAAATGAGCCACCTATTCCAAGAAGCAAACCTGCTACCGGCAATATGGCTATAGGAAGCATAAAAGACCTGCCTACACGTTGTAATACACCAAAAATTCTGTCTTTCATATGACTCTCCTTTTTTTATTATTCAACATTATTTTGAACCAAAAAAGGAAAATCATACCCGATTTTTGCCAATTACATTTCTAAAAACTTTTTAATATTTTCAATATGCTGTAATCCTTCTTTTCTACCGGTCTCGTACAAAGCCTTTAACTTTTCCGGATCAGTCTCTGTCCTTTTAATTTTAATAGGATTATTTGGACGGATTACATATACCTGCTTTTTCTTCTCCATTTCCCTGATATCGTCAAGAGTTTTGTTGTACATTTCATGTCTTATTTCCATATCATGCACTAAATTAGGATATTTCTTTCCCATTTTTAACTTAATTAAAGGAAGAGCACTGCTTTTTTTCTTCCGATAACCATCATGCTGGGTAAGAATAATAACATTTCTGTCATATCCCATTTTCTGAAACTCATGAATAGGAATAGGATCAGCAATTCCGCCGTCTAACATCTTTTGTCCGTCTATTTCAACTATATTAGATACCAGAGGCATAGATGCAGATGCACGATACCATTCAACATCCACCCTGTCTCCATTAGGGCATTTGTGATAAACCGGCTTTCCTGTTTCAATATCTGTTGCCACGGCGTAAAACTCCATTGGATTTTCCTGATATGTTTTTATGTCAAAAACATCTAATTTTTCCGGCAACTGCCTGTAACAGAAATCTGCTCCATACAAATCACCGGTTTTTATCAGAGATCTTATTCCCACATATCGGGGATCTTTGGAATATTTTAAATTGTACCTGATGGTACGACCAATCTGCTTTGATTTGAAATTACAGCCAAAAGTAGCACCTGCTGAAACTCCTATGGTTCCGTCCACAGTAATATTATTTTCCATCATTACATCCAGAACACCTGCAGTATACATACCACGCATGGCTCCGCCTTCTAATACAAGTCCCGTTTTCATAACCGTCTCCTTCTTGTCAAATTGGTTCTTTGCCTACTAAGTAGTCATTTACATATTAATAGTTTTCAGGTTTTACCTGGAAATAAGACTGTGGATGTGCACAGACAGGGCAAACTTCCGGTGCTTTTTTACCGATAACAATATGTCCACAGTTTAAGCACTGCCATACGCAATCTCCATCCTTTGAAAATACCAAATCACCTTCAATATTTTCCAGTAATTTCTTGTATCTTTCTTCATGTTCTTTTTCAATTTTTGCAACACCGTCAAACAAATCTGCGATTTCGTTAAAGCCTTCTTCTCTTGCTTCCTTGGCAAACTCTGCATACATATCTGTCCACTCGTAATTTTCACCTGCAGCCGCATCCTTTAAATTCTCTACAGTTGATGGAATTGCTCCGCCATGTAATAATTTAAACCAGATTTTTGCATGTTCCTTTTCATTAGCTGCTGTTTCTTCAAAAATATTTGCAATCTGAACATATCCATCCTTTTTTGCCTTTGATGCGTAATATGTGTACTTATTTCTTGCCTGTGACTCTCCTGCAAATGCAGCCATTAAATTTGCCTCTGTTCTTGATCCTTTTAACTCCATAGTATTTCCTCCTAATATTTTAGATGTGCCCAACGACACACCTTATTTTTATGAGAATGCCCCAAACTCCTGTATTTCTAATTAATTTCAGGCATTCCACATTATGTGGTTATCCCACATTTTATTTTTATGCATATTCTGCATGTTTTCTAAATAATATAAAACCAGCTTTCATCCTGCTCTAAATCAGTTATTTCAATGCCTGAAGCCTCTTTTTTGTTTTTTCCGGTTTTGTAATTTAACTCCTGATTTTTGATGCTTACCCTGGTTTCCGGTGCAATGGAACTGGTGATAAATGCGTTACTTCCTATTACTGAATTTCTTCCTATTACGGTTTCACCTCCAAGTACCGAAGCCCCTGAATAAATAGTAACGTTATCCTCAATAGTCGGATGCCTCTTTACACCCTTTAATTTCTGACCGCCTCTTGTAGACAGGGCACCAATGGTTACTCCCTGATACACCTTTACATTATCACCAATGATAGTTGTTTCTCCCACAACTATTCCTGTTCCATGATCCATAAAGAAATATTTTCCAATAGTTGCTCCCGGATGAATGTCTATTCCGGTCTGACTGTGAGCATGTTCAGTCATAATTCTTGGAATAAGTGGTACCGACAGTTTAAAAAGTTCATGGGCAATACGGTTTATGGTAATAGTGTATAATCCCGGATAAGACAAAATTATCTCATTTCTGTTAAATGCCGCCGGGTCACCATCAAAAGCCGCCTGAACATCTGTCTCTGTATACTCTCTTATCAAAGGAATCTTTTTGAAAAACTCTAATGTAATCTTTTCAGCTTTTTCAGCCATTTCGTCTTCGTTTGCATTCTGATTTTCCGGCAACTGCCTAAGAGCTATGGCAATTTGTTTATTCAAATTAAACATAACATCTTCTAACAAAACCGTAAGTCTGCTGTTTAAATTATAAAATCTATAGGTTTTTTCCCTGAAGAATCCCGGAAAGACAATTTTCAACATCTTATCTAATATATCAACTATAACCTCCGTATCCGGTTGGTCAAAAAGTTCAATCTGATTGATTGTTCTGTCATCCTTATAGTCTTCCAACAATTCTCCAACAATATTCCTAATTTCTTCTTCACGTCCGTCTCTCATATATTTAACTCCTCGACTTAAGTTACTTTTATATAATACTAGCACAATTTTTGAAATATGTGTAACTCTTTTTTAGGTTATGTGTCAGGCTCGATGTTAGTTTCAATGGCAAGTTAGGATTCGTGCCGGGAATTAATCATGAAATTGTTGTTTTCCCGGTTTGTTTCTTTGGTTTCAGCCGGGGAAGAAACAATTCGTGCCAGGAATTCGTTATGAAATCCTTCTTTTCCCGGTTTGTTTCTTTGGTTTCAACCGGGTAAGAGGTGATTTATGCCGGGAATTCATTATGAAATCTTTCTTTTACCGGTTTGTTTCTTTGGTTTTAGCCGGGGAAGGGGCGATTCATGCCAGGAATTCATTATGAAATCCTTCTTTTCCCGGTTTGTTTCTT
>UMAX01000222.1_pt1 | contig 44753 bp, 40 predicted proteins | sample 1963821 | NCBI WGS metagenome assembly UMAX01 (sample SAMEA4835927, study PRJEB28245) | human gut metagenome | biome: gut microbiome; material: fecal sample | place: Denmark | collected 2008 | reverse complement strand
TTACCAAATAAAAGCTTTTTTATTATTTTCGCTTTATGTAGCCACTTTGCCAAATGAGTAAATTTTTTATGTTCATTGTTTCCATTTAAATTGCTGTCAATAATTTTACACAAACATCTTCATTCCCTACAATATATTTAATTCCCAGCGATTATCTCGGGTTTTCGTAGCTCCTATTGAATATGTATATTATTCAATAGTCAAATATAATCATCTATTCCCATACATCTTCTCATAATAGTTCTGATACTCACCATTAATGATATCCTTCCACCACTTTTGGTTTTCCAAATACCATTTAATAGTCTTTTTAATGCCGTCAGCAAACTTCGTCTCCGGCAGCCAACCCAATTCATTATGTATCTTCGTCGGATCGATTGCGTAACGCATATCATGACCTTTGCGATCTGTTACGTGCGTAATCAGGCTCTCTGGCTTTCCTAATTCTTTGCAAATCAGCTTCACGATATCAATATTGCGCATTTCGTTATGACCGCCGATATTATATACCTCGCCTACTCTGCCATTATGGATGATCAAATCAATCGCCTTGCAGTGATCCTCAACGTATAGCCAATCACGTACATTAAGCCCTTCGCCATAAACAGGCAGCGGCTTATCTACTAAAGCATTGGCAATCATCAACGGAATAAGTTTTTCAGGAAAATGATAAGGACCATAGTTATTACTGCAACGGGAGATAGTCACAGGCAAACCATAGGTTCTGTGATAAGCCATAACAAGCAAATCTGCACCAGCTTTAGAGGAAGAATACGGACTGCTGGTATGAATAGGAGTTTCTTCCGTGAAGAATAGGTCAGGTCTATCAAGTGGCAAATCACCATAAACTTCATCAGTAGAAACCTGATGATAGCGCTTTATACCATACTTACGGCATGCATCCATCAAGGTTGCTGTGCCCATTATGTTCGTCTGTAAAAAGATGCCGGGATCTTCAATAGAGCGGTCAACATGCGACTCCGCAGCAAAGTTTACCACGATATCAGGCGTCTCTTCTTCGAAAAGCTTATTCACAGCTGCTCTATCGCAAATATCTGCTTTAACAAAGCGGAAGTTGGGATTATCCATTACAGGCTCAAGCGTAGACAGATTACCTGCATAAGTAAGCTTATCCAGACAAATGATACGGTAGTCCGGATACTTTGTCAGCATATGAAAGATAAAGTTGCTGCCAATGAAGCCAGCGCCACCGGTTACGATAATGTTCATATATTTATACCTCGATTTCTTTTAAATATCTTGCTAAAGCATCCTTCCACTCAGGCAAGGGATTAAAATTTTTACTAATTAACTTACTCTTATCTAATCTGCTATTAAAAGGTCTTTGCGCTTTACTCAAGCCATATTCTTCAGTAGTTACAGGAATAACCTTAGTTTCATATCCAGCTTGCTTAAAGATTTCACAAGCAAAATCATACCAGGATATATAGCCACCTTCATTAGTTGCATGATAATAACCATATTTATCAGTTTCTATCATATCAACTAATAAGCGCGCTAAATCGAAGGTGTATGTAGGTGTACCAATCTGGTCATTAACTACTCTTAAAGTGTCATATTTTTTGCCAACATTGAGCATCGTTTTGATAAAGTTATTACCGTTTTTACCAAACACCCAAGCAATACGTACAATAAAATACTTCTTCAATAGTTCTGCTACCGCTAATTCACCATGCAGCTTGCTTTCTCCATAAACATTCAATGGTGCATAATCTTTGCAGTCTGCTTGCCATGGCTCTTCTCCCTGACCATTGAAGACATAGTCGGTACTAATATAAATCATTTTGCAATCAAACTTTTTACATGCTTATGCTATATTTCTTGTACCATCTACATTAATAGCAAACACTTTTGCTTTGTTTTGCTCTTCTTCGGCAGCATCAACTGAAGTCCAAGCAGCACAATGGATAACTGCATCAGTCTGAACAGAATTTATTACGTTCTCCACAGCCTCTTTGTCAGTTATATCTAATTGAATATATTCATAGGGTAAAGCAATATTTTCTTTTGTCAAAATATCGCTGCCTATGGCCTCATAATTACGCTTAGCCAATTCGTTCATTACATCATAGCCAAGCTGACCACCAACACCTGTTACAAAAACCTTCATATGTCAACCTCATTATACAACCTACTGATTACGAATCAGCTGCTCTTTTCTTAAAACAATTCTCCTAATTCGCACAAAAACGGATTTTTTTCATCCTTCGCAGAAAGAATAGGATTATCAATGCCCCATTCAACGCCAATTTCAGGATCATTCCAACGAATACCACCATCAGCTTCAGGAGCATAATAATTGTCCGCTTTATACAAAAATTCCACTTCATCAGTCAAGGTCACAAAGCCATGACCAAAGCCACGCGGAATCATAAGCTGTTTTTTGTTTTCAGCACTCAGTTCTACCGCTACCCATTGCTTATAAGTCGGACTATCATGACGCAAATCAACAGCCACATCAAGCACAGCGCCACGCACACAGCGAACAAGTTTAGCCTGTGCTTTATCGCCCTTTTGGAAGTGAATGCCACGCAAAACACCTTTTTTACTGCTCAAGGAATGATTATCCTGTACAAAATTATAGAACAGACCAGCCTCTTCCATTTTCCTTTGGCTCCAGCTTTCCATAAAAAAGCCCCTGTTATCGCCAAAGACATCCGGTGTAATAATAACAACGCCGTCTAATTTGGTTTTTTCAAATTGCATATGCTTCACACTTTCTTAATAAATAATCTTACCGTCTGCAACCTTCTGTAAATACTGTCCATACGGAGATTTACCATAAGCCTTTGCTGCTTCGAGTAATTGCTCTTTATTAATCCAACCGTTTTGGTAAGAAATTTCCTCCAGTACAGCTATAGGTATACCGGCATTTTCCTGCACAGCCTTAACAAACTCTGCAGCCTCATTAAGACTTGCTACAGTACCAGTATCAAGCCAGGCATATCCTCTACCTAAGGTTACAACTGAAAGCTTATCATTTTTCAGATAAATTCTGTTTAAATCAGTAATTTCTAATTCGCCACGAGCAGATGGCTTCAAACTTTTTGCATATTCACAAACCTTTTCATCGTAAAAACACAGTCCGGTTACTGCATAATTGCTCTTTGGTTGAGCAGGCTTTTCTTCCAAGGAAATAGCCTTACCCTCAGCATCGAACTCTACAACGCCAAAGCGTTCAGGATCATTAACATAATAACCGAAAACAGTTGCACCTTCAGCATTAGCAACAGCTTTTTTCAAATGCTGCGTCATACCAGCACCATAGAAAATGTTATCACCTAAAATCATTGCACACTTATCGCCAGCAATGAATTCTTCACCTAAGATGAATGCCTGTGCCAAACCATCCGGAGAAGGCTGCACTTTGTAGCTCAGCTTGATGCCATACTTGCTGCCATCGCCAAGAAGACGTTCAAAATTGGGTAAATCCTGCGGTGTAGAGATAATAAGGATATCTTTAATACCTGCAAGCATCAATGTAGACAGCGGATAAAAAATCATCGGTTTGTCATAGATTGGCAACAGCTGCTTGCTTGTTACCATTGTAATTGGATAAAGTCTTGTGCCGGAACCTCCGGCGAGAATTATGCCTTTCATAATAATCCTCATTGCCGCGCGGGGCTCGGCACAAATAGGAATGAAACAAAACCCGCTAGATTCTTTGTTTCTGTTACACTTTGCTTGAGGAAGGTACACTACAAAGCACGGAGAGGTGAGTTTAATATAAACCTTTTACAAGTAAGTATCATAATCAGTTTAAGTGTTACCTTTTCAAGCACAAATAAGTAGTAGTCCGACTCCGCACACTAAGAATTGTTTTATCTATTATTAAATGTGTGGCTGCATAGTCAATGCCTTCCTCGCCTATTTTAATCAAGGAGTACAGTTATGCGTAAAACCTACCAAATCTGTTGTGGTGTCGATGTACACAACTTTTCTCGTCGCCACAATCATTAAAACTAACAACAATATTTTTCACTACGAAAAAGAAGTATTTCTCTACCTTTGCTAAAGATCTCAAACTGCTTAAACAATGACTATTTTGATCTCTGTATGGAATCTATTAGCAAATACTGGATTCTAGTCTGGAATATTCTTGAAGACAAAATCAATGTTATCATCGCTAATCCTAAGTAGGTTTCTGCTGTTAAGGGGAATAAAGATGCCTCCTCGGTAATCGAATTAGTTGAATCTTTCAATATGATTGTCGAGCAGAAGGAAAAAATAAAATTATTCAGATGTAGCAACTCGTCCGTAATATACAGTGTAAAAATACAAATACCTTCTATTAAAGATCTTTAGAATCAATTACATAACCATTTTTATTCATTTCTCTAATTAAATATATTGCTACTTCATCTATATTTTCTTTAAAAGGATGATATATCAATCCTTGAATATCTGATGGTTTTTCCATATTAGGTACATCTTTTAACAATATAGCAACTCTCTCTCTCTTTAATAGAGCTAAGAGCATTCCCATTTCTAAGACAACATTTTGTCTTACCCTAAATTTCCTATCATTATCATTGCCACTTGGAAAACCTTCATCATCTGGTGTTGCAAGTACTATACCAAAATTTGCTTGTGACATATATTCTTCTAATTTCTCTATGATAGTATTACCATTGGAAACAAGTTGATCTAAGATTAATGGTTCTAGCTTCCATTTACGTAATAAAGCCTCTAATTGAGCCTTTGCTTTTTCATCATGTCCATATACAACAAAAACTTTTTTATTAACATTTTTTGCTACTTGAGCATTAGAATTTAATTTTGCTAATATTTCCTTAGTTTCGTCTTGAAGTTTTCCTTGGCATTGGTAGTTACCCTTATCAAAAACATTTATAACAGCACCATTTGAATATTTCAATTGATAACAGCAGTTATTTTTTCTTTCTTCACTTTTTAATACATAACCATTGTCAGCTAAAAATTTTTTTACCATTTCTTTATCAATCATTACATCTTCGCCCCCTTACTTCTCATACTTACTCATATCAATGATACAGCCACCCCAAGATAAACCTACACCAAAGCCAATTGACATAACCTTGCTAATTTTTTTATCTTGGTTCGCATTCATCATATCTACTAAAGCAATAGGTATAGAACAAGACACTGTATTACCATACTCCTTCACATCATTCCAGTATGGATAATCAAGTAAATCACATTTCATCTGCAAAAACTGCAACATAAATTTATTGGCCTGATGAAAAACAAAATAATCAACTTCATTTTTCGTAATACCAGTTTTAGCTAAAATTTTATCTACAGTCTTAGGTACAACATCTAAAGCAAAGTCACTAATAGCAGATCCATACATATACAAATCTATGTTAGTACGATAATTCCCATACTCGGTAATCTCTGTATCCTGCATTCTCTGACGCATACCACCTACAGGAACTATCAGATTTTGATAACCTGCTCCATTTGTTCCTAAAACAAAACCTTCTAAACCATTATCTTCAGTATCAACAGCTTCAATAATTGTCGCTGTTCCTGCATCTCCAAACAACGGAAGGACAGTTTTATCTTTTTCATTTATATATTTGCTATATGTCTCAGCAGTCAAAAACAACACTTTTTTACATTGCCCAGATTCAATCAATCCCTTCGCAATGCTCAAACCATAAATATAACCAGAACAACCAAGATTAATATCAACTGCACCACATTCATTGGAAAGCCCTAATTTATCCTGCAAAATGCAAGCTGTAGTTGGCAGATAATAATCTGGTGACTGCGTACATAATAACAAATAATCAACATCTGTCTTATCTACGCCCTCACCAAAAAGCTTTTCTGCCGCTCTCATTGCCAAATCTGAAGCTATTTCATCATCACTGCAAATATGTCTGCTAAGAATGCCTGTTTTTTTCTAATAACGGCACATAAGCTAGCTTCAAAAACTGTTATTCCGTATTTTTCTACCAACTTATCACTCATCCAAACCATCCTTTTTCAATACATCTGCTAAAAGCTTCTTCATCGTATAGTTCTTCATCACAAACTCTTTTCCTGCCTTTGCAATTTTCAAGCATTCTTCTTCGTTGTTCAAATAACACTTTATTTTTTCTACACATTCTTCGGCATTATTATACATAACTATATTAGTTCCATCAATTAATCCTATCTTTTTAGCATCCTCGCGATAATCACATAGTTCAAAATTACCATTGGCAAGCACCTCAAAGGTTCGCGGATTTATCCCCTTGTGTAGTGCGATATGTATATTAAGCGATATTCTTGACGTATTATATAGCTCTGCAACCTCTTGATCATGTAAAAAACTGTTAGTCACATATTTTACCAAATCCGGATGCTTTCTAGCAAAGCTTCTTTTTGCAAAATAAGCTTGCCAAAAATGCTTATTATGCCAATAGTGTCCAAAAACTATCATCCTTTTATTATTAGCAGTACAATATTTAGCTACTTCATCCAAAACAGCAAGTCTATTTTCTGTACTATTACCTACAAAGCTAACGTCGTATTTTTTTTCACTTTTGCTGCTCTTACAAAACAGCTGCTCCGCAACACCTATAGGTAAATACCTTGCTTCTTTATCATATTTTTCCTTAAGATAAGCCACGTCCATTGGTTCAAAAGATAATACTTCATCAAACAACCTTATGTTTTGTTCAATATTTTCAAAACGCTTTACAGTATCCATATACCAAACATAGCTCTTACATTTTATATCTCTGAGCATCATAATAAGTTTCTTATCAATGAACTCATAATACGCATTTCCGTTAATTGAAAAAAAGATGTCCGGCTTATATTCTGACACTTCGTTTTGTATCTGCAGCTTCTTATACTCATAATATTTTTGACAGAAAGAATTTCTATTAATTTTATATTGTAAATGCTCCCAGATAGACAACTCTTTGCTTTGCAGCAAAGGCATATACACTACTTTTACTTCAAATCCTAACTGCTCTAATGCATAAACAGTGCTATCTGTATAATGGAAATACTTTTCCCCGAACACCAATATTTTCTTCATTATTTCACCTTCTTGCTCAAAGCAGATAATTTAGCGTATATTTTGTGTAAGCTTGGACAATGCACAAAGCTAAACAACAAAAACCTATGCTTTGTTTTTAATCTTACATTTCGTAACTCTTTAATATTCTCACTTATAAACTGTTTTATCTCGCCTGCTTCTTGGAGATATTCATCATTCTCTTTAGCATAAAAAGCTGTCAACGTAGCTAATGCCGTCTCAACCGCTAATTTTCTGCAAGCCATGACTGCATCAAGATTCTTCTTTAAAGCAAAATCTAACCTTTCTTTATAGCCAATGAAGCACTCATATCTTCTTTGAAAATCAAAATTCACTGCTGTAGCACTACCTTCATGCTTTATATAGTAGTATAAGGCTTTTTTTAAATATACTACTTTAGCTGCTTGTGCGAATGTTCTATATATAGTAGCTACATCTTCATATCTACGTCCATGCGGAAAGCTTACATTATGCCAAACTTTCTTTTTGTAAATTTTATTACATGGAGAATTATCAATAACATCTGCTAAAATAAAGTTAAGAGCCTCGTGACCTGTCATTATTTTGTTTTCATCAAAATGATAACCTATTTTATTTCTACTTTTCTTTACTTCGCAAACCTCAAAACAAACTATATCGCCATCAGTCTTTTGCAGATATGTAATAGTATCTTTAAACATATCTCTATCAATATAATCATCAGGATCAATGAAAGCAATATAAGCACCATCAGCCTTAGATAAACCTAAATTTCTAGCGCTGCTAACACCTCCATTATCCTTATGAAAAACCTTAATACGTTTATCCATCTTAGCATATTGATCGCAGATTTCTCCACATTTGTCTGGAGAACCATCATCAACCAAAAGCAGCTCAAAATCCGTAAAAGTTTGACTCAATATGCTATCAAGGCATTTTATAATATACTTCTCTGCACTATAAACAGGTACAATTACAGAAAGTCTCGGCATATCAATTATCTCCCATCATCTTCAGCTTCACATACTTGTTCAGCGTATAATTAGCATAATTAAGGCACAGTACAAAACCCATCCAGCCCTCTAAAAATCCTGCCTTCAAAACATACATCTTAAAAAAAGCAAATGCCGGTCTAAAAACAAGATCCTTGAGCACCGAACATTTTTTCCCTCTCAGTTTCCTATCCTCAGCGCCAATACTAGCATACTTATTCATCTTCTCCAAGTATTCATCAAAAGAAGCATATGTATAATGCTTAAGATAACCCTTCAGCGTTTTTTCAGGAAACTCACCAACAGGACGCTCATGCACCTTGCCTTCCCATTTTACGCCCTTAGATGGGAATAAGCGCACAACAGAATCCGGCCCAAGCACACCATATTTAAAGTCCCTGCCAAAAGCACTGTTGCGTCTTTCAAGCCTGTACATAGCTTTTTTGCCGCTAGCAACAGTCTTAGCAATATTTTCTATCAGCTCATCATTCATGCGTTCATCCGCATCCAAATACAGAATCCAATCCGTATCAATATGTTCCAAAGCAAAATTACGCTGTGCTGCAAAATCATTATCCCAGACACGATAAACTACTTTAGCATTGTTTGCTTCTACCAAAGCAACAGTTTTATCTGTACTGCCAGAATCAACTATTAGCACTTTATCTGTAAGCTTCTGCGCATTTCGAATCGCATCACCAATATCCTTTTCTTCATTTTTCGTCAAAATGACTACTGTAATATTATCTGCTCTTTCCATAAAACACCCTTATATATTACTCCAATATTTCTGCAAACTTTGCTTTTAACGCAGCAAATCGTTCTATAACATATTCCTCAGCATATGGCAAAAGCTTAGGCTGGCTAATAAACTCATTATAATAATTCTCGTCTGCTTTCAAACGTCGTATCAGCTCTCTATTCGCTGCATTATCGGAATCTTTTTTCCAGAATATTACAGCATCCTTATTAATCAGACCAGGTTCCGGATTATTATTGGAACCATAATACAAAGGAATACATCCTGCAATAAACGCATCAAATACCTTCTCTGTAACGTAATTTTCAGTATTATCATTTTCTGCACAAATATTAAACTTAAATGTCTTCAAATAAGCTTCTTTATCATTATTGAACTCATCCCAAAGAGCAGTGGTATTATTATGCCATTTACCAGCTAACTTGACATCCAATATATCCTTTACACCATTATATACCATCTCACGTGTACCTTTTTTATCATGTTTATTGATCAATACACAGTCCGCAGTCTTTTTATAAATGCAGGTATTTATCTGACGTATTCTCCTTACAATATCATCCTCATTCATTTCTGGTGCAAATGTGGTCGTAAGCCAATAAGGAAAACGTAGATATTTATCCTCTTTATGCACACCAAAACCCAATGCCAAGTCAACATGCTTTAAGCAATAATCCCCAAAATATAAATTCAACTTAGTAAATTTGTGCTCAACATCCTCATTGGTAATAAAAACCTTGCAACCATCAAAATTATTACGAATGAAAAACGGATTCCCTAATGGTCCAAAAAAATTAACTCTCTTTGTATTTTGAGGAAAATGGTAACGAAGGAATCTCACATACCAATTGGATTCTAAACTATCCGCACCCCACTGATTATATTCATAATACAACTTATCATCAGTAGATCCACTAATTTTTGCTTTTCTAAAAAAAAACTCTATCATAAAAGCACTCCCCAAAAATGTATTTCTGTAATATGCATTTTCCTTTACTGTATTATACCATACCTACAGCTTGAATGCAGGAAAAATGCGCAACAGCCTGAGCCGTTGCGCATAAAATTATCTACTCAATCTCATTTCCCTTCTGTACTCTCCATGCGGCAACCTTACGCATAGAGTTAATCTCTTTCATTACCTGTGAATCAATATTTTTCTGCTCTTTAATCTCGCCATTTTGCGCAAACAACCTGTGATTGAATGCAAAATCGCTCTCAAACATACTTGGCAACATAGCACTATACGTAAAGCCTGCTGGTGCAAGCAACTCTGCCAAAGTTCCTGCAATCTGCATATGGCAGCCTACCGCATTCTCTTTAAACCAATCCTTCTGTACATCCTGACCATAAACAATACATGGTACAGACATCATTATACGCGCATCCTGTTCAACCGCGAATGTAAAACGTTCCATATGATCGCCAGTAATAATAAACAAGCTATCAGGCAACTGCTTTTCAGCCTGTGCCACAAACTCTCCCATAGTCTTATCAGCATACCAGATATGTCCTAACTCGGTCAGCGTATTATCATCCCTAGCAATATCAATTGGCAACTTTCCACGCACAGCTTCACGCGGGAATCCAAGTTTATCTACATCAATAATATAGGGGGCATGGTTACTCATTGTCAAAACCGTATGGAAAACCTTTTCATTCTTTTGTTCTTGCTTAAGATATTCTTCTGTATTTTGGAAAAGAACTTCGTCTGCGCAACCCCAAACATTATCAGTTTTTATGCCAAATTCATCAGCACAATGAAATTCATCGAAGCCCTGCGCTAAAGCAAAATTTTTGATATCCTCCCAAGTTGCATACCCACCATACCAAAAAACAGTTTTGTAGCCAAGTTGCTTCATAATCTGAGCAATACCCATTGCATATGGTTGCTTAAAGCTCATCGGCTGATAATTTTCATAAATACCAGTATTTGGCAAGCCTGTAATAAGACCATTTACCGCACGCACAGTATTATCTCCCATAGGCAGCATAGAGGAAATATATGTGCAATTATCAGATGCCCTCAATTTTTGCATCTGTGGTACAACGCCAATATCTTTAAACTTCGGTAAAAACGGCCATTCGCCAAAGCTTTCGCCCACTATAAGAAAAACATTGTGCGGCTGTTTAGTTAATTTTGCCTGTTTTACAGTGTGCTTAAAAGCTTCGTCTATTGTGCCTGCATCTTTATTGCCACCGCTAATAAAAATTTGCTCACGCAATTCTTGAGTAGTCATTTGCACATTATTAACCTTATCCATTTTAGCCTTTATATCGCGCACACGATAAAGAGCTTGTCCATCATCTAAAATAGCTTCGTTTAGCAAATTAGATTTCAAGCGAGCAGCACTAAGCCAGTTTACAGAATTAGAGTAAGTAAAAGCTCCCCCCAAACGTACAAAAATCCATAAGCAAGCCAACACCGGCAATGTCAATGTAATTACCAGCTTTTTATGCTCTACAGCTTCAAAGGATTTGGCAGGCAGCTTGCGTAACCATATACGCAGACCATATGCCAAAGCAATGCCCAAAACCAGAGCTAAAGGAAAACGCCACAATAACTGGTACTCTTTAACCGCAGTCACAAATATCGCATATATATCATCATGCGCACCATTTATCAGCATCATATTGAAAGCTGCATTAAAAATTTTGTAATATGGTATGCGCGTCATAAAGCAAACAGCAAAGAAAACCAAAGCCACAGCATGCCAGCCAAAACGCATCTTATCTGCCGGCCAATTTTTCAAAATAATCTTCGGCAAGGTTGCAAACACAAAGCCAATCAAAGCTATCATGCCTGCTGTCTTTAAGCTTAAGCGCAGTCCTAACAGCAAAGCCATAGGAATATCACTATAGTCACCGTTGAGCTGTCCGCTATAAATAGCAATAAAGGCTATACGAAATACCGTAAAAACCAAGCACCAATAAATAAATGCCTTGAGATCCTGCTGCAGGTTCTCAAAAAATCTTGCGTAAGAATTCATATAAAGCTTTCATCTCCCCATATTTTATGCAAATCTAATTAATTATACCATACTTTCGCTTAGCATCTGCTTATGATTTGGAAGAATTCTGATTTTGAGTCAGAAAGCTTAATTTTAGGCATTCGTCAAGAAAAATGTAATTTTGACATTTTTCCTAACGAATATTATGTGCGCATATTGTTCTATTGTATAAGTACATTTTAAATACAAAATAAGGAGCAGCTTAAGCCGCTCCCTATCTATTCTTCATCTTTCTTTATCCTGCGCTGCAGCAAGATTAACCGCACCGACAAAACAACAGCACTGCAGATTACACCGATATCCAAGCTCTGCCAATAAGCAAAGGCACCATTATTGAACTTGTAATCCAAAAGCAAGCCCACTGGCAGGCAAATTGCCCAATAGGCCAGCATGCTGCACCAAAATGTAGCGTTAACATCCTTATAGCCACGCAAAATACCCTGAATCGGCGCCGCGATTGCGTCGCCTCCCTGCCACAGCAAAGCGTAGATAATAAACACCTTTACCAGCTCAATAACATGCGGATTCGTTGTATAAATGAGCGCAATGTACTCACGCGTCACCAGCTCTAGCATCATGTAAATCATAGCGATAAAAAGGCTCATCTCCAAGCCCAGGGCAGTGTAATCACGCGCTCCCTGATAGTTTTTCGCACCATATTCAACGCCCACCACGATCGTCAGCGCCAGTGAGAAGCTCATGGGGAACATATAAATTAGCGAAGAGAAGTTAAGTGCCGCCTGATGCGCAGCAATCACCTCCGTGCCAAATTTGGCAATAAACAGCGCCACAACGCCAAAGATGCTCGTTTCCATAAAAATGGCCACGCCCATAGGCACGCCAATGCGCAGATATTCTGCCACCAGCTGCTTAACAGGGCGCACCAAGCCCAGCACATCGTACTGCTTGAACGGTTGCAGCTTCGACACCACCACCGCGAACATTACCAAAAGCAGCCAAAAAGTGATTCCCGTTGCTACGCCGGCGCCAATGCCGCCCAAGCGCGGCAAGCCCAGCTTGCCGAAAATCAGCACATAGTTCAGGCAGGCGTTGACAGGCAGCGCCAAAAGATAAATCTTCATCGACAGCTTGGTATAGCCCAGTGTATCTACAAGACTGCGCAACGGCGTAATGAGAAAGAACGGCAGCACGCCTATGCCTAAGCCGGCCATATACCAGAGCGCAATGTGATAAACCTCCGGCGCCAGGCCCATGCCCTGCAAAAACGACGGTAGAAAGATAACACCGCCGACGATTATCAGCGCAGAAAAGGCTACAGCCAACAGCATGCCATGTCGTACTACCGTAGAGATTTTTTCTTTTTCGCCTGCACCTAAAAGGTTGGCAATCAAAGGCATCGCCGCCAGCAAAATGCCTGCAAAGCAGGTCTGCACCGGCATCCAGATATTACCGCCAATCGCAGCGCCGGCCAAATCCGCATCACCTGCCTGCCCGGACATACTGGCATCAAAAAAGTTCATGCCCATAATCGCAATCTGCGTACCGATAATCGGCAGCATAACGCTCAGCAGACGCTTAACCTTGTCCTTATAATCCTTGTGTAAAATTTTTAGCATATCCTTACTCCCATTTTCCCTAATATAACAAAAGCCACACGGCTGCAAACACAGTCGTGTGGCGAAAAGATGACTATTGAATCAGAAAAAATCCACAACAATTTTTCAGATTTAATTTTAACAATAAGCAGCCTGCTTGTCAAGCTCAGCCTTCTGCTTCGGCCAATTCGGAAAGATAAGCCCAACGATCCACCATCTCATCCAGCTTTTGCTGCACAGCCTCCTGCTGCTTCGTCAAATCTGCCAGACGGGTGAAGTCACTGCCGCACTGGTTGATTTCCGCACCCAGCATTTTCAGCTCAGCCTCGCTGCGCGCAATCTCCTGGTCCAGACGCTCCAGCTCCAGGCGCTCGCCATAAGTCATTTTCTTCTTCGCAGGCTCTTCGGCAGGCTTTGCCGCAGCCACCGGCTTAGCCTTTGCAGGCTGCGCCTGCTGCGCACTTTCCTCCTGCAGAGCTTCTACATAATCGCTGTAGCCGCCGATATACGGCTTAATGCTGCCATCCTGCTCCAACGCAAAAATCTTTTGCGCAAAGCGGTCGAGGAAGTAGCGGTCATGGGATACAGCGATAACCGCACCGGCGAAGCTGTCCAGATAATCCTCCAAAACAGAAAGTGTCGGGATATCCAGGTCATTTGTAGGTTCGTCCAAAAGCAGTACGTTCGGTGCCGTCATCAGCACACGCAACAGATACAGACGGCGTTTTTCGCCGCCGCTGAGCTTGGACACCGGCACCCATTGCAGCTCTGGCGGGAAGAGGAACCGTTCCAGCATCTGTGCTGCGCTGATGCGCTGACCATCGGCCGTTTCAATATAATTATTCGCTTCCTTGATATATTCCAGTACACGCATATTGCTGTCCGGAAACTCGCTGTGCTGTGCAAAATAACCAATCTTCACAGTCTGGCCCACGCGCATTTCGCCGCTCGTAGGCTGCAGCTTGCCGGCGATAATATCCATCAGCGTTGATTTGCCTGCGCCGTTAGGACCGACGATACCGATGCGGTCATTACGCAGCAAGATATAGCTGAAATCCTTGATATAATCCTTGCCGTCCCACACCATGCCGATATCTTCCAGCTCGATGATTGTTTTGCCAAGACGACTGCTGACGGAGGACATTTCCAGATTTGCTTCCGTCTTGACGTTCTTTACTTCCGCTTCAATCTGAGCAAAGCGCTCCACGCGGTCCTTCTTTTTAGTACGGCGTGCTTCCGCGCCACGACTGATCCATGCCAGTTCGCGGCGGTAAATGTTGCGCAGCTTTTGCGCAGCAGAGGCCTCCGCAATGCGGCGTTCCTCACGCTTTTGCAAAAACAGGCTGTAGTTACCTACATAAACATAGCCCTTACCGCCGTCTATCTCCAAAGTGCGGTTAACAACACGGTCAAAGAAATAACGGTCATGGGTTACCATCAGCAAAGCGCCCTTGCGCGCCAACAGCTTTTGCTCCAGCCAGGCAACAGTGGCGTTATCCATATGGTTGGTAGGCTCGTCCAAAATCAGCAGGTCCGACGGACGTACCAGCACGCCTGCTAAGGCCACACGCTTGCGCTGGCCGCCGCTCAGCTCGCCCATCTGCTGCTGCAGATTAGTAATGCCAAGCTGTGTAAGCACTGCCTTCGCTTCACTCTCCAGTTGCCAGGCATATTTATCGTCCATCTGCTGCTGCAAATCAAGCAAATGCTTTTGCAGCTTTTTGTTATCAGGCTCCGCTGCAGACTGCTCCACCGCAGTTTCGTAATCGCGCAATAGCACCATCAGCGGCGAATCGCCTTTAAAAACCTGCTCCAGAACAGTTGCGTCTGGCTCAAACGGCGGATCCTGCGGCAGATATTCCATAACTACGCCGCCGGGAATCGTCAGCTTGCCATCACCGGCCTCGTGATTGGCAATCATGCGCAGCAAGGTACTTTTACCGGTGCCATTGACACCGATAATACCGTACTTGTCGCCCTCTTCTACGTTAAAGGTAATATTTTCAAACAACAATCTGTCGCCATAGCTGTACGACAAATCCTCTGCACTTAAAATCATTTTACTTATCTCCCTGTAAAAAATTTACACTCTAAAATTATATCACGCCTGCTGATAAAAGTAAAAAGGACGAAGCGCAGGGCCCGTCCTTCGTATTGCTATTTTACTGTTACCTGTAAATTTTTGTTTTCCTCCGCTGCGTCCTGCAACACCTGCAGCAGCTGCTCGCCATACCAGCCCAGCTTTTCATTATCCGTAACGTTGGCAGGCACAATAATTTGCGTAGGCTCGGTGATTTCCGTCAGGCAATCATACAGCGCGTCTAAATTTGCGCCGTAGTACACAGGCAATGCCAGTGCGCTGCGCAGATATTTATGCAGCGCAGGCACAGAGGTCATGCGCTCAAGGTCTAATGTGATTGTTCTCATAATAATCTCCTTATTTTCCGTAAAGCTTGCTGAAGGACTTGTAATGGTCGCCGGTGTAGTAAATCAGTCCATCGTTGGAAAAGACAATTCGCTTCGCGTTACGATTACCCTTCACATAATCAATGTCGCATTCCTTCCAGTTGCGGCCGTTTTTCTTCGGCAGCTTGCCTTCGTAATTGCCGTAGCGGTCACCGCCGATGGATTTGCCGGGTGCAACCTTGTCGAGGGTGCCTTTTGTCTGCCAGCCTAACTTTTTAGCCTCGTTTTTCGTAATATAGTTGTGTGGCAAGCGCTTATATTCGTTGATATAGGCAGCAACGTGCTCCTTGTCGGTATAGGCAGCACTTTCGCTGATTTTGATTTTGCCGCTGTTGGCCCTGACGTTGGCCGCAGTGTTCTGGCCGTTGTTGCTCTTGGTTGTATTAACATTTGTTGTCTGAGTTGTCTGTTTATCATTGGTCTTGGAGCTGTTACTGCCGCAGCCGGCAATTACGCTGACGCTAAGCAACATCGCCAGGAAGAACGCTAAAAGTTTTTGCATAAGGATGCTCCTTTCGTTTTCTTCCCATTATATCACATAGCCAAAATCGGCGCACCATTACCAATGCGCCGCCCCCAAAAGTTCACAAGTAATTCCTTGAAAAAAACTCCGCTTCATGTTATATTATAAATAAAGAAGACAACCGCCCACAAGGTGGGTTGCCGCTTGAATTTGGTTTGAAAAACCGCCTTGTAGCTCGCAAATTACAGAGGCGGTTTTTCTATGTCTAGACTATCTGCTGTACTGAAAGATAAAAGTCAGCAATGCCAGAATGAACATGCCAAAAGCCATCAGGTCTTTGAAATCATAGTTCCTCATAGACATCACCTCGATTCTCTTAGAGAATTTCGGCAACGCCACCCCGTAAACGGTTGTCTTAAAACATATTTTAGCATATAAAACAAAAAACATACAACGAACAAGCTGTGAAGTTTGCCGTTGTATGTTTTTATTTATCTAATACTTTTACCTTACATCTCTGCCATGAGTATAAACCGGCAGCAGCTTCGGCGACAGCTCGCCCTGCACGCCGGCAGCCTTTTCTTCCTCAGCGTAGCGACGTACATGCTCCAGGCTCAGCTTGCCCAGCTTGACGCTCTTCGCTGCTTCGGCAGCCTTCGTACCGGCAATGCGGCCAAAGACGATGATATCCAGCAGGCTGTTGCCCATCAGACGATTGGTACCGTGAATGCCGCCAACAGCTTCACCGGCAACAAACAGTCCCGGCAGCTTGGTTTCCGCATCCTTATCAATCAGGATACCGCCGTTTTGGTAATGCAGCGTCGGATAGATCAAAATCGGTTCCTTGCGCAGGTCAATGCCGAACTTAGCATACATACGCAGCATACCCGGAATGCGTTTGGCAATAGTGCCTTCGCCATGCAGCATTTCAATCAGCGGCGTATCGAGCCACAGCGCTACACCATCGAGCGCCTTCACTCCCTTGCCGCGGGCAGTACACTCACGAATGATGGACGCAGCCGCCACATCACGGGTTTCCAGCGGATGCATAAAGATTTCGCCTTCGCTATTTACCAGCTGCGCACCAATCGAACGTACCTTTTCGGTAACCAGCGCACCATAAATCTGCGCCGGATAAGCAACACCCGTCGGATGATATTGAATAGCATCCGCATAAATCAGCGGCGCACCAGCACGATAAGCCATAACAAGACCATCGGCAGTAGCACCGTAATGGTTAGAGGTCGGGAAGCCCTGATAATGCAAGCGTCCTGCACCGCCGGTTGCCATGATTACGCATTTTGCGCGTACAACCTTGTACTCCTGCGCATCAAAATCCCACAGCACCGCACCGGCAGTTTTGCCCTCCTCGTCGAGCAGCAGCTCGACTGCTGGTGAAAACTCCAGCACCGGAATACCGCGGTTCTGCACCTCGTCGCGCAGCACGCGCATGATTTCAGCACCGGTGTAATCGGCGCAGGCATGCATACGCTTACGGCTTGTGCCGCCGCCATGCGTCGTCACCATAGTGCCATCCTGCTCCTTGTCAAACATAACGCCCAGCTTGCTCAGCCAGTCAATCGCCAATGGTCCGTTGGTTACCAGCTCTTCCAACAGCTCGGGAATATTTTTGTAGTGACCGCCGCCAAAGGCATCCAGATAATGCTGCGCCGGGGAATCGTTGCCCTTATCCGCAGCCTGAATACCACCTTCGGCCATCATCGTATTGGCATCGCCCATACGCAGCTTGGTAACTACGAGGACGTTTGCACCACCGTTATGCGCTTCCAACGCAGCGGAAGCACCGGCACCGCCGCCGCCGATAACCAGCACATCAACGTCATAGTCCACTTTTTCCAGATCAAGCTCTACATCCTGCAGGCGGCTTTTGCCCTCCAGCAGCTGTGCCAATTCTACCGGCACCTTCTGGCCCTTGTTGGGACCAACCTCCAGCACCTTGAAGCCCTTAGAGCTGTAGTCAGGATGGAACTCCTTCAGCAGCTCGTCCTTTTCCTCTGCCGTAAAGCGTTCGATAGAAGCATGCAGACGTTGGGCACGGGTAGCTTCAACCTTAGCCATAGATTTTAACATATCTTCAGTAAATGCACTCACCTTGCCGCACCTCCTTATTTTTCAATCTCACGCTTGTTATACAGGTCTTTGATTTCGTCCAAAGGCATATTTTTCAGCTTTTCGAGCAGCGTTACATAATCGCCGTTTTCAATTTCTGCAACACGCTTAGCCAGATGCTCGCACTTCGGCGCAATATATTTGCCTGTCAGGCGACGGCACAGCAGGCCGACAGCGCTGTGGCTGATTTGCGCAGGGCAGCGAGATGCACAGATATTGCAGCCAACGCAGTCGAAGGAAGCATGCGCTGCTTTTTCGTATTCGCCGCGCTGAGCGTAAGCAATATACTGCATAACATTCAGGCCCTGCGGACAGCCCTTCGTGCAGGCATTGCAGCCAATGCAGCTGAAGATTTCCGGATACAGCTGACCGACAATATTATCGCTTGCCTTAATCTCTTCGATATTAAAGGTGCGCTTGTTAATCGGGAAGGAATCAATCTTGCCAACGCACATGCCTTCCTCAACCTTCGTCTGGCAGGAAAGCACAACCTTCAGCTCCGTGCTGCCCTTCAGGCGATAAATTACTGCACAGGCTCCGCAAAAGCCGCTGCGGCAGCCGCAGCCGCGTACCAGCTTAAAGCCTGCATATTCCATGGCATCCATAATGGTCAGGGTTGCCGGGACACTGTACTTTTTGCCCAGCAGGTAAACAGTTACCATTTCTTCCATATTTTTGCTCCTTATATTTTCTTCTCCAAAAAATGTATATGTGTAAATTAAATTCTGTAGAACTACAAGCGAAGTGCCTACAAGACACCCCCAATCATCGCCGGCGGCGATGCAAGCATCCTTGCATGAGGCAACAGAACTCTAAAGGACTCACAACGTAAGCAATTATAATATCGTGATGCGAATAAAAATTTTAGTAAATAAGTGTCCGGATTCACAGAAGTGTCGCAACTGTTTGAGCGATAAACAAACTAATATAGAAAGATATGTAAGCATAGCGCGAGTTTTGCGGCACTTCGTCTTGAATCCACACGAAATTTGCGTTAAGAAATTTTTCCTGAGCTAAGCGATATTTAATTGCGAAGAATCAATACTCGTCCGGCATCTCGTCCAGCTCATCGCAAGTAAACACCGGCCCGTCCTTGCACACATACTTCTTGCCGATATTGCAGCGACCGCACTTGCCCACGCCGCACTTCATGCGCAGCTCCAGCGTCGTATAAACCTGCTTCTTCTCAAAGCCCATCTCAATCAACGCCGCCAGACACAGCTTAATCATAATCGGCGGACCACACAGCAACACCGTCTTATCCGGCGTAAACTTCAGGTCCTTCAGGAAGTTCGGCACAAAGCCAACATTTCCCGTCCAGCCCTCCTGCGCACGGTCAATCGTCAGATGCACACGCGTATCCTTTTGCGCCGGCCACACACTCGTCAGCTCGTCGTAACGCACAAAATCTTCCTTGCTGCGTGCGCCGTAAACAACATCAATGCTGCCGTAATCCTCACGCTTATCCAGCATATAATTGATGACACTGCGCAGCGGCGCCAAACCGATACCACCGGCAATAAACAGCAAATCCTTGCCCTTTAACTTATCCTCAACAGGGAAATGATTGCCGTAAGGACCGCGTACCGCTATCTGCTGACCGGGTTCAATATCAAAATGCAAAAAGTTCGTAATCGAACCGCAGCGTTTAATACTGAACTCCATATATTTTTCGTTCGTCGGAGAGGAGGTAATGGAAAAAATCGCCTCACCCTTACCGGGAACAGAAAGAATAGCGCATTGTCCCGGCATATGCTCAAACAGCTTACCGCCGCCGATTTTCTCCACGCGGAAGGTTTTTACATCAGCCGTTTCCGTGCAGATGTCCATCACCACGCCAATCTGCGGAATCAAGGTATCCTGACAATTACACATCCTGCTTCACCTCCGCTTTTTCCAAGGCCTTGGCAACCTTGACAATATTCAGCTGCACCGGACACTTTTGCAGGCAGCGTCCGCAGCCGACGCAAGCATATTCACCATCATTGTTTTCAGGGAAATATACCAGCTTATGCATATAACGCTGGCGGAAGCGTTCCACCTTCGTCTTACGCGGGCTGCCATGAGCCATCAGCGTAAAATCCTTCGCCATGCAGCTGTCCCAGCAGCGATAGCGTTGCGTGCGCTCTTCCGTCTCCTGATAATCGCGGATATCATAGCAATGACATGTCGGGCACACATAGGTGCATGTGCAGCAAGACAGGCAGCCTGCTGCCATCTGTTCCCAAATTTTACTGTGGAAGACCTTCAACTCATCCTTCGTCAGCTCGTCATTTACCTTGAAATCATGCAATGGCAGTACACTCAAAATTTTCTGCATCTGCTCCTTTTGTTCGCTGACTGCTTTTGCAGAAGCAGCTTCCGCCTCAGCCAGCACACCGCCCTCGACGAGCTTCGCTGTCAGCTCCTCGCCCTTGGCAGTCACAGCCTGCCAGCAAAGCTCCTCGCCTGCCAGCCAGGTCTGCACATCCGTCTCCGGAGCGCCTGCGTCAATGCCAAAGGCATGGCAGAAGCAGGTTTCTTCGGGAGCACTGCAGCCTAAACCGATGAGCACACATTGCTCGCGTCTTGTTTTATAATATGTATCAACAGGCGCTTTTAAAAACACCTTATCCAAAATCTTAAAGCTGCGCGCATCGCAGGCACGCACGCCCATGACGATCGTCACGCCGGCAGGCGGAATATTTTGCTCTAGCGCCAGCTCCTTGCCGCTCGTCTTAAAGGTCATCAGATTTTCTACCTGCGGAAAGAAAACGTCCTTGGCGCTGCGGTTTGTCAGCGGCGCATCCAGTGCAACCTCCGCATCCTCGCGGTACGGTGCGAAGTCGGCATGACCGCTCTTGTTCTTGCAGGGCAGCAGCACCGTACCGATATTTTGTAAGGCTGCATATAACTTCGGCAGCTTCTCCTTTGCTATCTTATACATGCTGCTCCCTCCCTTCTACCGCACTGTTGGCCTCGGGATCATTCTGCTTAAAGCTTACCTGCGGTGCAGGTGTTTCACTGTCCGCACCGGCCTGATACTGGCCGAAGAAGCTGTTGATATCCTTCATAAACTTCATGTTCAGCAGCTCCAGATGAATTCCCTGCGGACAAACGCGTGCACATTCGCCGCAGCCGGTGCAGCGACCTGCAACGTGGAAGGCGCGGATGATATGATACATCTGCTCTTCAACCTCGTCGGCATACGCCTTGCCTGCTACCGGAGTATCGGGCTTATCAAAAATGCATTGCTCACAGCTGCACGCCGGGCAAATATCGCGGCAGGCATTGCAGCGGATGCACTTGGACAGCTCGCTTTGCCAGAAGGAGAAGCGCTCCTCGGGGCTCATCGCTTCAATCTCCTTGACCTTGGCGAATTTATCACCGGTAAACTGCGGTACAGGCAACGGCTCGGCCAGCTCCTCGTCAGCAATTTTATAAGCAGCGCCCTTGCACATCAGGCATTTGTTCAACAGCACGTCAGCCTTTGCCAGACGCTTTTCGCCATAGGCAGTGTTGACAACAACCTCGTCACCGTCAACGCTCACGCTGATGATGCCCTTTGTGCCGGCAGCCTTAATCTTGTTGATATCCAGCATACCGCTGCAGGGTGTGCCGATGGCGTAAACAAGCTCACGCTTAATGCGGTTGTCCTTCAGCAGCTGGTTTACTCCGTATGTATCACAAGGCTTTAAGAAAACTGCTGTCTTCTTGCCTGCATGGCTTGTTTCGATTAAATATTTGCAGAGATTGGCAGGGCAGAACTCGTTATAGACAAGCTTGTCGCACTCGTCCGCACTGCTTACGGCAGCAGGTGTGTTATCGTAAAAGAATTCGCCTGCCTGCCATGCCAGCACACGCTCTACTGTGCCCTCTGCCAACAGCTCAGCTGCACGCTTCTGCAGCAGCTTTTCTATTTTTTGCATCGCAAATCCCTCAACTTTACATTCTCACCCAATGCCGCAATATGCTCGGCAAAATCGTTCATCACCTGTGCAAAGCGTGCGCCCTCGGCCGCACTAACCCATTCCACACGGAAGCGTTCACCGGCCACGCCCAAATAATCAAGCATACTCAGCAGCAGCGTCATACGACGGCGTGCATAATAGTTGCCTGTAGAATAATGGCAATCGCCGGGGTGGCAGCCGCACATGATTACACCATCCGCGCCACGCTGAAACGCGCGCAGGATAAAGAGCGGATTCACTCTGCAGGAGCAGGGAACCTTGATGATTTTGATATTAGCGGGATAATGCTTGCGGGCCGTTCCGGCGCCGTCAGCACCGGCATAGCTGCACCAGTTGCAGCAGAAGGCCACAATTTTCGGTTCAAAATTTTTCTTCTCTAGCATAATGCATCCACCTCTGCCAGAATTTGTTGATTAGTAAAGCCCTGCAAATCCATAGCACCGCAGGGGCAGGCTACCGTGCAGGCACCGCAGCCCTGACACAGCGCATTGTTTACCACAGCAACGGTGCGTGTTTCGCGCACGCCCAGCTTATTGATAACCTGCTTGCTCTCGCCGGTAATCGCGCCGTAGGGGCAGACATGCGTGCAGGCCAGACAGCCGCTGCAAATGCTTGTATCGCACTGCGCAGTGCAGGGGTTTGTCAGCAGCTTATCCTTCGCCAGCAGGCCTACGACCTTAACGGCCGCCGCACCGGCCTGCGAAACAGTTTCCGGAATATCCTTCGGTCCCTGGCACATGCCGCTGAGGAAAATGCCTGCCGTCGGACTTTCAACCGGACGCAGCTTCGGATGCGCCTCTACGTAAAAGTCATCGTTGTCAATGCTGGCAGTCAGCATCGTCGCCAGCTTGCGCGCATCGGGAGAAGGCTGTACGGCTGTCGCCAGCACTACTAAATCAGGATTCAGCATCAGGTGACGGCCGCTGTTCAAATCGCTGGCGAAAACGGTCAGCTTACCATCGCCGTCGACAACAACCTTACCAACCTGACCACGTACATAATGCACACCGTATTCCTCTACCGCACGGCGCTGGAACTCGTCAAAGCCCTTGCCCGGAGTGCGCACATCTATATAGAATACAGTTACATCAACATCGGGATATTTTTCGCGGATATACATCGCATGCTTAGCATTATACATGCAGCAGATTTTACTGCAGTAGCTCTTGCCGCGACCGCTCACATCACGCGAGCCTACGCAGGAAACGATAATAACCTTCTTCGGCTCCTTACCGGTAGACGGACAAACGAGATGTCCTTCAGTAGGACCTGCCGCATTCGTCAGACGCTCCAGCTCCAGTGAGGTGATAACATCCTTGCTGGCCCCGTAGCCGTGTTCGCCGAACTTGTCGAGAGGCATCGTTTCGAAGCCGGTTGCCAATACAATTGCACCGTATTTTTCCGTGATCAGCTCATCGGTCTGCGTATAATCAATTGCTCCTGCCGGACAAACCTTGGAGCAGATACCGCATTTACCTGTCTTAAACTTGATGCAGGCCTCATGGTCGATAACAGGCACCTTAGGAATGGCCTGCGCAAAGGGAATATAGATTGCGCCGCGATTCTTCAGTCCCATATCGAATTCACTCGGAGTTTTGCTGGACGGACATTTTTCGGTACAGATACCGCAGCCGCTGCACATATCAGCCTTCACGCTGCGTGCCTTTTTGCGAATTGTCACATCGAAATTGCCAACAAAACCGCTTACGCTTTCTACCTCGCTATAGGTATAGAGCGTAATATTTTCATGGTTTGCTGCATCCACCATCTTCGGTGTCAGGATGCAGGCAGAGCAGTCGAGTGTTGGGAAGGTTTTGTCGAGCTGCGCCATACGGCCGCCGATTGTCGGCTCCTTCTCCACAATATCAACCTTGTAGCCTGCTTCCGCAATATCCAGCGCCGTCTGAATACCGGCAATACCGCCGCCGATAACCAGTGCGCGCTTCACTACCTGGCTTTCGCCGGGCTTCAGTGCTCCGTTAAAGCGCACCTTGGCAATTGCTGCCTTAGCTAATTTAATCGCCTTAGCTGTCGCTTCGGCCTTATCCTTCAGCACCCAGGAGCATTGCTCGCGGATATTGGCAATCTCTACCATGTAGGGATTGATGCCAACGCCCTCCGCACATTTGCGGAAGGTTGCCTCGTGCATACGCGGCGAGCAGCTGCACACAACAAGTCTGTCCAGCTTATAATCTGCCACAGCCTTGCGAATCAGCTCCTGGCCCTGCTCGGAGCACATATATTTATAATCGATGGCATAGGCAACGTCCGGAATTTGGCGCACTGCCTCTACCACCTGGGCAACATCTACCGTGCCGGCGATGTTGCTGCCACACCAACAAACAAAAACACCAATCTTTTGCACGTAGCTTCCCCCTATTTATTGTATTTTCTAAAGGCTGCAACCAAAAGCTGCTGCGGCATATCGCTAGGATAATGCTCCACGCTTTCGGCAGGCAGCTTATTTTTGCCCTGCTGACGAATCTGCAGCAGGCGCAACGCCTCCATAACGCGCGCCGGACTCACGCCGCGTGGGCAGCGCTCCTCGCACGCCATGCAGGACAGACATTGCCACGGTGCATCTGCCTCCAGCAGCTCGGACGCATAACCGCTGTTTAAGTCCCAAACTACGCGGTGGGGCAAAAGGTCCATTTTAGACGCAGCTTCACAGTTCGCACTGCAGCGGCCGCACTGCATACAGCGGCTCACGTCGGTAGCAGCAAGGCGCAGAATATCTTCTGTCAATTGCTTTTCATCAACAGCCATTATTCTGCACCTCCTTCGCTTACAGCAACACCAAGCGCTTCAGCAAGAAGCTCCGTAAAGTAGCGTGTCGGCAGGCTACCTGCGGCACCATTGGCCGTCAGGTTATACGCGCACAGCGGGCAGGCAGTGACCAGCTCCTGCGCACCACAGCTTGCAGCATTATTTTTAATTTCGCTGACAAGCTGCTCGCACTGTGCCTTATCCTTCAGCGCCAGATAACCGCCGCAGCATTCATTGCGCATGCTGTAAATAACAGGCTCTGCACCAAGCGCTTTAATAAATGCTTCCATAACAGTTGGACTCTCTACGTCATCAAGGGCCAAAACTGCTCCCGGTCTAAGCAACAAACAACCATAATAAGCGCCAACCTTGCGTTCCTTCAAAGGATGGCTCACCAGCTGTGCCAGTTTTTCCCATCCAATTTCATCACGCAAAACCTCCAAGTAATGCAAAACTCGTGTTTCACCGGCATAAGGCTCTTCAAGTTGCAGATAATTATTCACCTTTTGGCGAATCTCCACATTCGTCGCCATATCGTGGTTCACACGTTTGATGACATGGTAGCACGCACTGCACAGCGTCACTAATACGCCGCCGTTTTCACGCGCCGCCACAAGCGCACGCACCGCACTCAGACGCTCAGCAATAGCATCAGGCGCCATCGGGTAAACCGCACCGCAGCACTGCCATTCCGGCAGCTCCACCAGCGGAAAGCCCAGCACCTCAGCACAGCGTCGTGCTGCCATATCCAGCTGCTTCGCCTTCGTTGACAGCGTGCAGCCAGGATAATAATTATAAATCATCGTCTTTCCCTCCTTCGCAAAGGACATAAAACAACCTTGACCCAAAAATTGCTTTATTACGTATCTATTCTACATTAATTCTGAAAATACTGCTAGTAGCAAAGAAAAATTTTCTCGGTTACGTCGTGTCCTGCGGACACGGGAAAAATTTTCTCTGAACGAAACGGAATGTGAATTGTAACGATAATATATCATTATCATGGCATATAAAAAGAGCTGCTACGAAAGCTCGTAACAGCTCCAAGAAACAAATATTAATCCTGCCAATAGTCCAGCTTTTTAGTCAAACCAATCTTGCTGGCCTTAAACTCAGGATTCTTACCGGCATTGCGCTGCTCGGTGTAATCATCAAGCGCACGCAGAGCAGGACCGCCCAGAATACAGATAACCGGCAAGTTGATAATTGCCATGAAGCCCATGGTAACATCCGCCAGATCCCACATTGTACCCATGCTGGAGCCGGCACCGATGAAAATCAGTACGCAAGCCAGAATGCGGTAGCACAGAGTAAAGGTTTTGCCCGGAACATGCTTCAGAACATAAGCAAAAGCATTATCTACATAATACAGGTTGCCCAGCAGAGTAGTGAAAGCAAACAGTACCATAGATACAGTAATAAACAGCTTAGCATAATCGCCCATGCTTGCTGCCAGAGCTGCCTGTACATAAGGCGCACCGGCAAGCTCCTTAGTCGGCTCGATGCCGGAGCTCAGGCACATAAAAGCGGTAGCGGTGCAAATCAGCAGAGTATCAATAAATACGGACAGCATCTGAACCAGGCCTTGCTTAACCGGGTGAGAAACGTCAGCTGCAGCAGCAGCGTTCGGCGCAGAACCAACACCTGCTTCGTTGCTGTACAGACCGCGTTTGATACCGAACATCATGCAGCTGCCGGCAAAGCCACCAAAAATTGCAGTGAAGTCAAATGCTTCAGCAAAAATTCTGCCTACAACGCCGGGAACCAGATTGATATGCATAATAGTAAGGATAAATGCTACAGAAATGTAGATAACGCCCATCAAAGGAACCAGAGTAGAGGTTGCTTTGATAACGCGCTTGCCACCGCCCAGCAGGCAATAGCCTACGAGCACAGCCTCTACAGCACCGATAATCCAGGGAGTTGTATCCGGATTATAGAAGCTTAAAGCAGCAAAGGTGGATTGCAGATTGTAGGAGCACAGCATGTTAAAGCCGCAGCCATAGGTTACAATCAAGGCCAAAGCAAAAAGCACTGCCAGACCGCGGCTGCCCAAAGCAGCTTCGATGTAGTATGCAGGGCCGCCGTAGCTGCCGTGCGGACCACGTTTCTTGTAAATCTGTGCCAGGGTGCTTTCAATAAAAGCAGAAGCGCCGCCAACAACAGCAATAACCCACATCCAGAACACAGCACCATAACCGCCGAGGCATATAGCTGTGGAAATGCCGATAATATTACCGGTACCTACACGGGACGCAGTAGATACCATCAAAGCCTGGAAGGATGATACCGCACCGGATTCAACAGGCTTCTCCAAAATAACACGAATAGTTTCCTTAAACATACGTACCTGCACCAGACGAGTACGCAAAGTGTAGTACAGGCCTACACCGATGAGCATGATAATCAGCAAATAACTATACATAAAATTGCTGATTGCTCCAATGATTTCTCCGAACATAAATGTTGCTCCCCCTTTTTTAGTTTGTTTGTTAATTATAACATATTTATTTGCTTTTCCAAAATTCAAAAAGGACGACAGCTAACAAAGCTAACACTTTTGCACAATATAATAAATCAATTGAGTTATTTTGATAACCTCGCCTTCTGCTGCTCTAGTTTAAGCCTTGCAAGCATTCCTTGAGACTCGCATAGCACGGATGCTCCAAATCAAAGGCTCCTGCCAGAGCCGCCTCGCCCAAGCGCATGCCCACATACCTTTCTGTTCCTGCCAGATATGTGTACAGTAAATGCCTGCTATAATTCACTAATCTGTTTTCTCGCCCGCGGCAGCAATTTACTGACTGCAAATATTCCGCACTCATGTTATACAGATTATAATAATCACTGCACTCCGAGCTTTCCCGCCGCAGTGACTGCAGCAGCATATCCTCAAGATAACCCTTTTGCCAACGTTTAGTAGCTTTTTTGCCGGGAAAGAAAAAGTGCGTGCAATACTCCACTCCTCTAAAGAAAGTATTGTCACGCACTGCAAAAAATTTCTGCATTCGGCGTTCGCGCTCATCAGCCGCGTCAGCAAAGAATACTGCCTTCTGCACTATTTCTCTGCCTTCCAGCTGTATAAGGCGTTTAGTCAGCAAGTCTAACTTATCGATACTCTGATAATTTACAATCTGCATGTTAGGCAAGCTGATACCCTGCTTAAATAAATGCCGGAGATAAGCGTGCATAAACTGCGCCATCTCCACTCTTTCACACAGCAATAAAACCTCTCCGGTAATAATGCTTTGCTTACTCAAAATTATTTCTCCTTTTGCTGCAACATCTGTTCAGCAGCCTGTACAACCTGCTCTACCGTCAGACGTGTCATACATTGCATATCATCACACTTATGCTTCATGCCACCTGCACAACCAGGGCATGGCGGCAACGCGGTCACAATAGTTGCATCCTTGGTATAAGGACCGTACAGCTTCGGGCTGGACGGACCGTACATTGCTACGATAGGCACCTTCTGGCTGATTGCTACGTGCATCGGGCCGCTGTCGTTGGTGATAATCAGGCTGCAGCGACGCATTGCCGCCGCCAGCTCACCAATACGGAAGCTGCCGGTTGCTACCACAGGTGTCGTCTTCATAAAGCTGACTGCCTCCTGCACCATTTCTTCGTCCATCGTACCGCCGAAGAATACAGGCTTATAGCCCTTTTCCGCAAGAATATCTGCTACCTTGGCAAAGCGCTCCGGCGCCCAGCGCTTGGTAACAACAGCACTGCCGATGTTAAAGCCCACCAGCTTGTCCGAAGCGAACACACCGTGCTCGCGCCAGAATTCATCCGCATGCTGCTTATATTCCTCGCTCGGGAAAATCTCCAAACCGTTATGCTCCAGCTTCTGCACACCAAGTTGTGTAAGTACATCAAGATACATATCCGCCGCATGGATTTTGCGGTTGAGCGGTGTAAACACATCCCAAAGCGGTTTGAACAAAGTGTGTGTTGTACCGCAACGCAATTTCACTTTGGTAAAAGCATCAATAAAGCTGCAACGCTCATTCGGATGCAGGTTAATCAGCACATCAAAATCCATCTTGCTCAGACGGCGGGCACAGGCCATCAGCGCCAGCAGGCTGTTGTCCTTGCCCTTCTTGTCAATCGTGATAACCTCATCTAAATACGGATTATGCAGTACTACATCCTTCAGCTTCTCATCTGCCAGAAAAGTAATATGCGCATCCGGTGCTGCCTTACGCAGCGCATGGATGAAAGGCGTGGTCAGCGTCAGGTCTCCCAGATGCATCAAAAATGTTACCAATATTTTTTTGCCATTTAATTCTACAGCTTGTGCCATCAGCCTTTTGCCACCTTTTCCTGATAAATTTTATAGACCATATCCGGCGTTATATCATGCATACAATGCCAGTTATCGCACTTTTTCTTCAAGCAGCCTGCACACTTTGCCGGTGAAAGCAATACCGTGGAATTTTTGCTGCCATATGGACCGGTGCGGTCAGCCTTCGTCGGTCCGTACATTGCTATAAGCGGTTTTTTCAAAGCCGCCGCAAAATGCAACGGTCCGGTATCCGCACTGATGTAGAAGCTGCAGCCCTTAATCAGCGCCGCCAGCTCACGCAGGCTTGTCTGTCCCGTCAAATCGATAACCAATGAGCTCGCTGTTCCTTCGGCAATCGTCTGCCCCTTGACAGCATCATCAGGTCCGCCTGCCAGCACCACGGCAGTACCGTCAGCCGTAAGCTTTTTCGCCAGCTCGATATAATGCTCGACCGGCCATTCCTTCGTCCACCAGCGTGCACCGGGAACAATCACAACGTAATCGCCGCCCTGCCAGCCAGCCTCCTGCAGCTTATGCTGCACAGAAGCGGTTTCCGTGCTTAAATCCGGCATTGGGAATTCCACATCATCCAACGAATCAACCTTAGCACCAAGATAACGCGCCACGTCAAGATAACGCTCAATAACATGGTCCTTGCTATGACTTCCACCAATCGCCTTGCTCACAAGGCCGCTGCCCTCGCGCATCTCGCAATAACCGATGCGGTTATCGCAGCCACTGATAGCAGCCAGCACCGCACTTTTGAAAAGTCCCTGCATATCTATTACCAGATCAAAATGCTTGCTGTGCAGCAAAGAGCGCATTTCGCAAAAATATTTCAGCTTATCACTGAAGCCCAGCTTATTAAATTTTACCTTATCAAAATAAAGCACCTCATCAATCACCGGAGGATCCGGTACAAAGCCGGCAAACTGCGGATGTACCAGCCAGGTGATTTTCGCCTTGGGATAACGCTTGCGCAGCGCTGCCGCAAAGGGCAAAGTGTGCAGGATATCACCTAAAGAACTCATTTTGATTAACAGGATATTCCGATACTCCATTATCATCTCTCGCTTACAATATTTTTTACGAAATCCAGCAGATTGCCGCCTGTGTAAAGATAGCCTTTGACACCAGCAGCCTCCGCTGCTTCCACATCGCGCTTACTGTCACCGACTAAAAAGCTCTGCTCCTTGTCGATATCATATTCTGCCAGCGCCTGCAACAGCATGCCCGGTTTGGGTTTGCGACAATCGCACACACCGGTATATTCCGGCACGCTGCCCTCGGGATGATGCGGGCAGTAGTAGATTTTTTCTATTTTGCCGCCTGCCGCAGCAATTTTACGCTGCATATAAGCATGCAGCTCATTCATCTGCTCTACTGTATAATAACCACGCGCAATACCGCTTTGGTTCGTTACAATAAAAATTTTATAGCCAAGCTGCGACAGATATGCCACAGCCTCACGGGCACCGTCAATCCAGCGCAGGTCCTCAATTTTGTAGAGATAGGCTACATCAACATTGAGTACACCGTCCCTATCGAAAAACGCCGCCTTAGCCTTCATAAACGTAATAACCGCCGGTCTTGTCGAGAAGCTGGCAATATTCCTCAGCAGCTTCTTCAATCGGAGTAAAGCCTCCGTCATAGCCTGCTGCCAAAAGGTTAGTGTCATCTGCTTCGGTAAAGCTCTGGTATTTGCCCTTCAGTACTTCAGGGAACGGTACATATTCCAGCTCGCCGCTGCCAAAGTGGTTCAGCACAGCCTTAGCCAGAGTATTGAACTGATGCGCATGGCCGGTACCGCAGTTGAAAATACCGCTGATTTCCGGATGATCCCAGAAGTAGAAGTTTACCTTAACAACGTCTTTTACATACACAAAGTCACGGGTATGCTCGCCCGGGCCATAGCCAGCGTATTCACCGAACAGGCGAACTTTATGTTCTGCTTTCCATTGGTTATACATTTGATAAATCATAGAAGCCATTTTGCCCTTATGATTTTCCTGCGGACCGTATACATTGAAATAACGCAGGCCTACTACCTGGCTTTGTGCCTGCGGCAGCAGACGGCGCAGATAGTTGTCGAAGAACAGCTTGGAGAAAGCATATACATTCAGTGCTTCCTCACAGGCAGGCTCTTCACGGAAGCCATGAGCACCGCTGCCATAGGTGGAAGCAGAGGAAGCATACATCATCTGAATCTTTCTGTCGAGGCAGAAATGCAGCACATTTTTAGTATACTCAAAGTTGTTTTCCATCATGTATTTGCCGTTATATTCCATAGTATCGGAGCAAGCGCCCTCATGGAAGATAACGTCGATTTTTTCATGATTGAATTTGCCTGCCTTCAGTGCATCCATGAAAGCATACTTATCCATATAATCCTTAACCTTCAGGCCTTGGATATTTTTGAATTTAACCATGTTGGTCAGGTTATCAACAACAAGAATGTCATCAATACCACGGTCATTTAAGCCTTTAACAATATTACTGCCGATAAAACCGGCACCACCAGTTACGATAATCATAATTTGCCCTCCTTAACCATTTTGGCAATTTTTTCCACCACACCGGTTGTGGAATAACCATCTTCAAATTCTATAATGCGCACTTCACCGGCATATTCACGTCCGGCAACCTCCTCAGGCTTGTAATCACCGCCCTTGACGAGAATGTCAGGACGAATTTTTTCAATAAGCTCAGTCGGAGTATCCTGGTCAAACAGCACTACCGCATCTACGCAGGCCAGCGCTGCAAGTACACGCGCACGGTCCAGTTCATGCACCAAAGGTCTTGTTTCACCCTTCAGACGGCGTACGGAGGCGTCCGTATTCAGGCCGACAATCAGGTGCTTGCCAAGGTTGCGCGCCTTCTCCAGATATGTTACATGGCCTACATGCAGAATATCGAAACAGCCGTTGGTGAACACAATCTTTTCGCCGCATGCTCTCCAGGTTGCTGCCAGAGAAGCAATCTCCTGCCAGCTCAGCGTGCGATAGCCACGGCCCTGCTTGCGTTCCTCCGTAAGCAGGTCCTTCAAAAGCTCGTCACGATGCACCGGATAAGTGCCAACCTTGGCCACAACAATGCCTGCAGCACGGTTTGCCATATAAACAGCATCAGCCAGCGAAAGCTTGCCGGCAACACCGGCAAGAAGCGTAGCCGCCACCGTATCACCAGCACCGGAAACATCAAACACCTCAATGGCGGTAGCAGGGCTGTGCAGCACCTGCTCAGCATTAACCAGGCTCATACCGCGCTCACTGCGGGTAACAACAACATTCTTAATATGAAATTTTTCGCGTGCAGCCTGCGCCATGCTGACAACGGCTTCATCAGAGTTTTCACGCTGACAGCCTGCAGCCTCACACATTTCCTTTAAATTAGGCGTAATAAAATCACAGCCATCATATTTGGACCAGTCTGCTCCCTTAGGATCAATCAACACCGGTATATCATAGGCCTTGCCCTGAGCAATCACCCATTGGCAAAAATCATCCGAGCAGACACCCTTGGCATAATCGGAAACAATAATACCATCCAAGCCTTCATCAAGCAGTCCTGCCAACCAATGACGCAGCTCAATAATTTCTTTGGGGAACAAATCGCCGGTTTCTTCAAAATCAAGTCGCAGCATCTGCTGATTGCCGCCCAAAACACGCAGCTTGGTAATAGTCTTGCGGCGTTTACTTTTCACCAGTCCCTGATGATTGATGCCTGCATCATCCATCAGCTTTTCCAACAGCAGACGGTTTTCATCATCACCTGTCACACCGCCCATAAAAACCTGACATTCCAGATGTGCCAGATTGGCAGCAACGTTTGCCGCACCGCCCAACACAGAATTTATCTTTGTAATACGTGTTACCGGTACAGGTGCTTCCGGAGAAATGCGTTTAACCTCACCCTGAAAATATCTGTCCAGCATCACATCGCCGATAACAGCAATGCGTACATTTTTAATCTGTTCCGCTAAAAAAGTTGTTACAGCTAAATCAGCCAAATTATTCACCATCCACCAGCTCACATAAAATGTGGCCTATCAAAATATGCATTTCCTGCGCACGGGCAGTAACCTTCGCCGGCACAGCAATGCACTCGTCGCACAGCAGCTTCATTTTGCCGCCGCCCTCAGCCGTCATGCCTACGCAGAAAACACCCATGCTCTTGGCCAGCTCAACAGCTTCCACAACATTAGCGCTGTTGCCACTAGTAGAAATGCCTACCAGCACATCACCGGGACGTGCGAGCGCCTGCACCTGACGCACGAAAACCTTATCATAGCCGTAATCGTTGCCGACAGCAGTCAGAATGGAGGTATCTACCGTCAGTGCGATAGCAGGCAGACCGGCGCGTTCCTTTTGAAAGCGGCCTACAAACTCGGCAGCCAGATGCTGGCTGTCAGCGGCGCTGCCGCCGTTGCCGCAGAACAAAACCTTGTTGCCTTCAGCCAGCGCCTTTTTTACTTCTACAGCAATACGCTCAATCTGTGCCAGGATATCGCTGTTCATAACAGCATTTGCCACCTGCAGATGGTCCAAAAAGCGTTGTTTAATCAAATTATCCATGATTTCCCTCTTAATTATAAATTATAGAAATAATATTGTACCTTAAAACTATTATCACCATCATGCTGACTCTTTTCATAGGTAAATTCCAAAGCCCAGCAACAGAATTTGTGCAGCCAGCGATAATCTGTTTCATAGTTTTTCTTACTTACAAGATCATAACGATTGATAACGCTTATAGCATTACGTTTGTCAGGAGTCCATTGTAAGCCATTACGCAGCTCTCGATCCATGTCTGCCTGACCAATCTCATACAAATTACTAAAGCAATCTTCACGATAATAACCTACCCAAGTACGCCATTGCGGAGTAATCTTCTGACCTAAGGTTGCATAATACATATTTGTGGAACGCAACTCATCCGTATTGCTTTCACCAATCCACTTTTTACCAACAGTAAGATTTAAAACAGTATTTTTGCTATTGAACAGATAAATCGGATCATGATTCAGATAAACAGCATATTCCTTACGCCATCTTTTACTGCCGCTTTTCCCCGTATCACGATTCCATTTATTCCACAAACCATATTCATAATAACCAGAGTAGCTTAAGGGCAAGCCCTTCATAATATGATGATTTTTATAATCGAAGCGCCAGGTATTTTGTTTTCTATACCAATTGTCATCATCTTCATCCCAACCATTAAAATAGGAAACTCTGAAATTGCGTTCATTATGCGAAATTTTATATACCGGCTTAAAACCAACTTTAGAATACTGCGGAAGTTCTATATCAACCATTGTTTGTTCTGTAATAGGCTGACTAAGTTCCAATTTCACATAAGCACCATTATTACTGCTATCATAGCCAACACGTGGCATAATTTTTGTTTTACCATCATCATTAAAATTATTCACCCATATATCACGAGAATAAATATGCTTACCACGAATAAATACTTTTACATCACGGGCAACCATTTTTTCCTTAGGATAAATTTCAAATGTTTTTGCAGTTACCGACAAGCAAGGAGGATGCTTAACTGCCGGACAACGAGACATTCTGCCACCTTCGTCTATAACAAGCTTATCCGGATAAATTGTAGCATGCGGTGCGTCATAAATATCCTTCACACCATTGCCACTAATTTCTTTAATCTCACCAGTTTTAGTATTAAAATTGTAATGCGCCCATTTACCATGTAATTTGTTTTCTGGCTGCACTAAATCTGCTCCCTGTTCCAGCCATACATCACCAGTCTTCATGTTGCCTTTAGCATATGCAGTCAGCAGCTTATCCGTTCCCTGCTTTAAAACAACACTACCGCTAGCGTAGAATTCACCACTCACACTATCATACTCTGCATGATCTGCACTTAAATAAATAGGCAGAGCCTGCTGTGCTTCTTTTTCAGCACTTTTTTCAGTTATTCTACTAGGCACAGCCTGGTTAACCGTCGTATTCTCTGCTTCATCTTCAAAAGCAGGAGCGGAATAACGGTCACTATCCGAATTAGTATACTGTTCCGCATAAACAGGCAGGCACATGCCCAGTGCCAAAGCTGTAGCTATAAAAGTCTTATGCATATAAAAAACTCCTTTTTTCCTATATTGATGAAGAAAAAATTTCATAATAATCCACTTAACATTATACCATAAAAAAAGCAAAAGCTCACTCGAAAGAGTGAGCTTTTCACGTATAATTTTCGATTTTATTCCTGATATACAACGCCCTGCAAAGAAGTATCCTCAGCAGTCTGTACAAAGGTTTCACAGCCAACCGGAATAGTTACGCTGTTACCCTTGACAAAAGCACCGCCAACCAGGCCCACAGGACCAAGGATAATCATACCGCCAATAGCAGCTCCGGCTGCACCGGCAATGCTTTCAGCCTTTTGTTTAGCAAGCTCGCCTACAGTAACGGGAATCTTGGTTCCGTCCACACCATAGATGCAGGTAAAGTCAATATCGATGCGGCCATCCTTACCGAAGATACCGGGCTGAACAACCTTTTTTACCTCACCAACACCGGTTGCACCCTTCGGCAGCACCAGTACGTCATTTACATACAGGTTATCCGCTGCCTTAAAATGAACTACATCACCCTTACGGCTCATTTTAGTGCTCAGCTCAGAGGTAAAAGCAATTTTAAAAACAGAATCCTTCGGAAGCACAACCTGCTGTACAGGCACATTGCCATCAGTATAAGAAGCGAGCTTCAGCAAACTTTCCAGACGACCGCTCAAAGAACCTGTCTGGTTCTGACCATAAAGCAGCTTTTCCGTGGCTTCAATACGGTTTTTGGCAGCACCGCCGGACATGCTTTCGTTCATTTTCCATTCTACAACATTCAGCTTAGTAGCAAAGGAAGCTTCACCGTTATCAGGAGTACCCTCAAGATAATCGTACATATTATCAACGCGGTTTATAATAGCATCGCTGGTAATAGTTCCGTAAACATCATCTTCCAGACTATCCATACGTTGCAGCAAGGAACCGCTCTGCTCCGTGCCATAGAGCATTTTTTCCATAGCGCCGATTTTATCTGCCATCGGGACAGCAGAATCAGCAGTAAAACCTGGAATTACTGTAGTAAAGCAAAAGATAAAGGTCAACAATAAAGTTGCAAGCTGTTTTTTCAATTTTCTTACCTCCAATCAGAGCTATATATTTTCATTATAGCATGTTTTACCTAAAAAAAACAGAGGTTCTATTCTGAACCTATGCTTTATCCAATGTAAAATTTGTACAGTTTGTTACTATAATTAATATTGCAGACAGCTTTTGTGCCTATATTACAAACCAAACAAGTACTATTTTATTTTTTATAGCTGTCAACAGCAGCCTTAACAGCAGCCTTCATTTCATCCATTTTAGCAAAGCGACGACGGTGCTGTGCTCTTTTGGACGGCTTCAGCTCCTCCATAGATTTGCGGTGTTCCGCTGTCGGCATAATGTAGAAGCGGCGATCTGAGCAGATAACACCCTCGCACTCCTGCCAGAAGGCACCGAAATCAGTCTTCAGCTTACGGTCTACACGTACATGGTTCATCGCGTAATAGCCGTCATTAGTAACAGCGAAAATATTTTCAATGCCTATAGCCTTAGCAAAGCAGCGCAGACCATAGAACATCAGATTTTTGGTACGATAGCCGAAGAAAGCCTTCGTCATGCCCTTAATCAGCTCATTACCGTTCTGCGGTCCCTGCAGGGCACCTATATAAATAACATTCTTGCCGTCTGTTTTATTTTTTGCCAGCCAGAACATGATCTGGTATAAAGGCTCTCCTTCATAGAATAAAGCCAAAGACATGCAGCCTTCCTTACGTTGTCCGGCATGAAACCACAGCTGCAGCGTCAGATGTCTGTCATCGTAGGAATCCTCCCACAGCTGTACCATCTCACCCTTGCTGTATAATCTATCCATAAGCTCCGGCTTAAACAGCTCTTCCATAATCAGCAGATGATTTTGCACCAGCTCTACACGTTCATCCCAGGTTGAGCCTTTGTAAAAAAACGCTCTGGTGGTCTGTTCCAAAAGCGCAGGTGCTCCCTGCAGCCAAGCCTGACGCTTGCTATTTGCAGCAAAAAACTGTAGCAGTTCGTCAACCTTGCTGCTATGCATAGCGCAACGCGCACGGAAAACGACATAGCGCTTCATTTCCTTCAAAATATGTGTCTGATATAAGCTTTTACCAACATATTCTAAAATATTTTTCTCCATCAGTTACCTCTAGAAATATTATTATTACCTATATTATAGCATAATTCAGAATGATAAGCACCAAGCATTCTTGCTAAAAATATGTTTATGTGCTAAAATCTTTATGACAACCGTTTTACAGGGTGGTATTGCCTTCATTCAATTAAGAATGGAGGTGATGTCTATGGTATATTTTACATTCCAGGATCTTATGATTTTCGGTATGTTTATACTGGCATTACTGACGTTCATTTTTCAGAACAAAAAGTAATTTGCTCATAGAAAAACCGCCCCTGTAATTTACCAGATTCCGAGGCGGCTTTTCAAGTCAATTCAACTGGCAACCCACCTTGTGGGCGGTTGTCTTTTTCTATATTTAATATATCACATTCATACTATTTTTTCAAGTAACGGCTCAATGCTTTCTCATATGCTCTTCCAGGTACTGACCGACAATTTTAACTGCACAGTAATCACCGCACATGGAGCAAGCCTCATCATCGGATTTGTTCTTGCGGCAGCGATATTCCTTAGCCTTTACCGGGTCGATAGCCAGATCAAGCTGAGCCGGCCAATCCAGAACCTTACGTGCTCTTGCCATCTTCAGGTCCCACTCCCATGCCTGCTTGTTGCCGTTAGCCAAATCAGCGGCATGCGCAGCGATACGTGTAGCGATTACGCCCTCGCGTACGTCATTTAAGTCAGGCAGGCCCAAATGCTCTGCCGGAGTTACATAGCAAAGAAAGTTAGCACCGCTGACAGCAGCAAGAGTACCGCCGATAGCGCTGGTAATATGGTCATAGCCGGGAGCAACATCTGTTACAAGAGGTCCAAGCACATAGAACGGTGCACCGTGGCACAGGCGTTTTTGCAGCTGCATGTTCGCAGCAATCTGGTTGTAGGGCACGTGGCCGGGGCCTTCTACCATAACCTGTACGCCCTTGTCCCAAGCGCGCTGTGTCAATTCGCCCAGGTTCAGCAGCTCCTGAATCTGCGCTCTGTCGGTAGCATCAGCAATGCAGCCGGGACGCAGACCATCACCAAGGCTGATGGTTACATCATATTCGGCACAGATATCAAGAATTTCATCATAGTATTCGTACAGAGGATTCTCTGCGTCATTGTGCAGCATCCAGCCGGTGATAAAGCTGCCGCCGCGGCTGACAACGTCCATCTCACGGCCTTCGTCAATGAGTGCTTTCAGCACATTTTTGTTAATGCCGCAATGAATGGTCATGAAGTCGGCGCCATCTGCAGCCTGCTGGCGGATAACGTCGAAAATATCTTCCTTAGTCATCTCAACCACTGCGCCACGCTTCTTAAGGGTTTCTACAGTTACCTGATACATCGGCACAGTGCCAACCATTACGGTAGATGCAGCAATAATTGCCTGACGGGAAGCACTGATATTGTTGCCGGTAGAAAGGTCCATAACAGAATCTGCACCTGCATCAATTGCAGCCTGCAGCTTTGCCAGCTCCGGTTCCGGATCAGGATAGCTACTGGAGGTGCCGATGTTAGCGTTAACCTTTACGGTAAGACCGGTGCCTACACCGCGCGGAATAATATTTTTATGATTAATGTTGCAGGGAATAGCGATAGTACCGTTTGCTACGCCTTCGCGAATAAATTCTGCAGTTACATGCTCCTGCTCTGCTACAATTTTCATTGCTTCGGTAATTACGCCCTGGCGTGCTAATTGCATTTGTGTTGCCATATTTTTGCCTCCTTATAATTAAAAGACCGCTTTCCTGTCGGAAAGCGGTTGAATTGTCTTTTTGCAGAAATCTTCTCGCTTTCCTACGCTGGTTTTAACCAGATTCAGGTTCAAAGGGTCGGACATCAGTCCTCTCAGCAAATTGCGCCCCTAGCGGTTGCGTTATTTTGTTTACATGCTTACTTTAACATGAACAGCGAAAATACGCAAGTTAAATATGCACAACTTGCAAAAAAAACGGCAGTGTGCTATATTATAAATAGAAAAGACAACCGCCCACAAGGTGGGTTGCCTTTAGTAGTTTTTATGGATTGAAAGCCACCCTGCTACCGGCAAGTTTCGGGGTGGTTTTCTTATGTCTGGATTATTTGTTAAACTGAAATATAAATGTCAGTAACGCCAGAATAAATACGCCAAAAGCCATAAGGTCTTTAAAATCGTACTTTTTCATAAGCATCACCTCCATTCTATAAAAGAAATGGAAGGCAACACCACCCTGCAACACGGTTGTCAAAGCCATTCTATCACATAAACAAATTTTTAGCAACTTTTCTGTAACCTACGTTACAAAACAGCTTAAAAAATTGTATACATAAAAAATCTTTACAAAAACACTTGACTCTAAAAGCAGGCGTGCTATAATCATCTACAAATCACATTACGCAACGCAATGATGGAGAAGCAATGTGCAGGTCTTTTCAGAAAGCTGGCGGTTGATGCAAGGCAGCAGCGAAGCACACTAGTTCCGCTCCGAAGCGGCAAATGACGAATTTGACGGGTACGCCCGATACAGCGTTCAGAGTTGGCCATAGGCAAATTGGGTGGCACCGCGAGCAGTCCTCGTCCCAAGATAGGGATGAAGGGCTTATTTTTTTAGGTAAAGCAATTTGGCAATGGCAATTTGGGTGGTACCGCGAGATAAAGGCAAGCTCGTCCCAAAGGGATGTGCTTGCCTTATTTATTTTCAGGAAGAAGGAAAGAATATATGAAAAGAGCATATAACTTCAACGCCGGTCCTTCCGCTATGCCGCTCGAGGTACTGTTGGAAGCGCAGGATGAGTTCTTAAACTACAAAAGCACCGGCATGAGCATCATCGAAATGAGCCACCGCAGCAATGAATACGCTGCCATGCATGCAGAAACAAAGCAGCTGCTGCGCGAGCTGATGGAAATCCCCGAAGATTACGAGATTATGTTTATCCAGGGCGGCGGCAGTACCCAATTTTTAATGACAGCTGCCAATTTCCACACTAAAAAATACGCCGCTTATGTCAACACCGGCGTCTGGGCCAAAAAGGCTATGGCAGAAGGAAAATTCTACGGCGAGGTTTATGAGGCTGCTACCAGCGCCGATAAAAACCACAGCTACATTCCGCAGGAATTCACGCTCCGCCCCGATACTTCTTATGTACACCTCACTGCCAACAATACGATTTACGGCACCGAATACAAGGATTTCCCCAAGTTTGATGTTCCCGTTATCTGCGATATGTCCAGCGACATTCTTTCGCGTAAAGTTAACGTCAAGGATTTTGACCTTATCTACGCAGGAGCGCAAAAAAACCTTGGTCCTGCAGGCGTAGTCATCGTCATCGCCAAGAAAAGCTTTTTAGCTACAGCACGCGAGGAGCTGCCCACGATGCTGAAGTACAGCACCTTTGCTAATAACGATTCTTTGTACAATACACCGCCTGTCTTTGCCATTTATATGGTTAACAAAACTCTGCACTGGATTAAAAAGAAGGGTGGCGTAAACGCTATTGCCAAGAATAATGCAGCAAAGGCTAAGCTCATCTATGACGTTATCGACAACAGCAATGGTTTTTACAAGGGTCATGCGGCTCCCGAAGTTCGCAGTAATATGAACATTACCTTCAATCTGGCTACGCCGGAAATGGAGAAGGATTTCGTAGCTAAGGGCAAGGCTGCAGGCTTTGTCGGAATCGGCGGTCATCGTCTTGTCGGCGGCTGCCGCGCCAGTGCCTATAATGCAGTGCCGCTGGAAGCCTGCAAGGCGTTGGCGGAGTTTATGGAAGAGTACATGAAAGCAAACAAATAATACTTTTGAATATATGCGGCACAATTAATATATCGTTCCGCTCAGGAAAAATTTTCCCGTGTCTTAAGGACACAACGCAAATTTCGTGCGGAACCAGAACGAAGCTTCGGTAAAATTTGCCAGACATTAAAAGTTAGTTACGTACCCTTGCTTCTATGGTTCCAAGCACTCATTTGCTAAAATTTTTATTCACTACACGATATATTAATTGCTTACTTCATTCTAAAAACCTACAAATTATACATAAAGGAGATAATCACCATGAAAATTTTTGTCAGCAACGATATCAGCGAAAAAGGCGTAGCTCTGCTGCGCGAACATTTTGATGTAGATGTAATGCCCAACATGAAGCCGGAGGAGCTTATCAAGGTTATCAACAATTACGACGGCCTAGTAACCCGCAGCATGACCAAGGTAACCAAAGAGGTTATTGAAGCCTCCACCCGCCTGAAGGTTATCGGCCGCGCCGGCGTTGGCGTTGATAACATTGATATCCCCGCCGCTACCGCTAAAGGCATTGTCGTACTCAACACCCCGGAAGGCAACACCATGGCAGCTACCGAGCACACTGTTGCTATGATGATGGCTATGACACGCCACATTCCGCAGGCTCATCAATCCATTCAGGAAGGCAAATGGGACCGCAAATCCTTCGATGGCATTCAGGTTCAGGGCAAAACCCTTGGTATCATCGGTGTGGGCCGTATCGGCAGCCGTGTTGCCAAACGTATGCAGGCTATGGAAATGACCACCATTGGTTATGACCCGTATATTACCGAAGAACGTGCGCATCAGGTTGGCGTTGAGCTGGTTGATTTTGACACTCTGCTGGCTAAATCCGATTACATCACCATCCACACTCCGCTCACCAAGGAAACCGAAAAGATGCTGAACGCAGACGCTATTGCCAAAATGAAGGACGGTGTGCGCATTGTCAACTGCGCCCGCGGCGGCTGCATGGACCCCGAAGCTATTGCTGAAGGCGTAAAATCCGGTAAGATTGCCGGCGCTGCTATCGACGTTTATCCGCCTGAACCGCTTACCAAAGAAAACAACCCCTTCCTGGGCCTGTTCAACGTTGTACAAACTCCGCACCTCGGTGCTTCCACCATTGAAGCACAAATTGGCGTAGCTGTTGACGTTGCTTACGGCGTAATTGATGCTCTCGAAGGCCGTCCGGTTATGACCGCCGTTAATATGGCTCCCATTCCGAAAAGCGTGGCAACAGTTATCCAACCTTACTTTAAACTGGCAGAACGTATGGGTACCGTTGGCATCTACCTGGCAGACGGCCCCATTAAGAGCGTAGAAGTAGAATACACCGGCGCACTTGCCGAAACTGAAACCCAGGCTCTTACCACTGCTTTCCTCAAAGGTCTGCTGAACCCGATTTTGCAGGAAAGCGTTAACTTCGTCAATGCTCCCGGCATTGCTAAAAAACGCAATTTGGAGGTTAAAGAGGTTAAGGCTAACAAGCCAGGTTACTTCACTACTGCTATCAATGTAAAAATTGCTACTGCCAAGGGTACGCATAAAATTGAAGGCACCCTGTTCGACGGCAAGCAGCCTAAGATTGTACAAATCGACCAATATCATGTTGACTTCAATCCCGAAGGCTATCTGCTGCTGGCACCGCACGTCAACAAGCCTAATATGATCGGTCAAATGGCAACTATTTTGGGCAGCGCCGGCATAAACATCAACGGCATGCAGGTTGGCAGCACTCCTAAATCCGACACCAACATTATGGCAATTGCTGTCGGCGACGACATTCCGAACGATATCATGCTGCAGCTGCGCGGTGTGGAAGGCATTATTGACGTTAAGCTCATCAACTGCGAAGGCTAAAGCCAAATAAATTACAGCGAGGAAATTTTATGAGAATAATTTTAGTCCGACACGGTGAAACAACCTGGAATATAGAAGGCAGATACCAAGGGCAGGAGGATACGCCGCTGAGCGAGCGTGGCCTGCGCCAAGGCCACCTGCTGGCCGAGGGCTTGCACCATATCCATATTGATGTGTGCATCTCCAGCCCACTGCAGCGCTCCTACCAGACCTGCAAGTTTTGCGCCGATTTGCACAAGTTGCCGGTAGCAACAGATGAGCGTCTGCTGGAAATAAATCACGGCAGCTGGGAAGGCGTGCTGGCACCGGAAATCGCCAAGCAATTTCCGCAGGAGTTTGCCCTGTGGCACACCCAGCCGCACCTGGTACAAATGCCTGACGGAGGCGAAAGTCTGGAGGATGTACGCAAGCGTGCGCGCGCTGCCTTTGATGACTATGCAGAAAAATATGCAGGCAAAACTGTGCTGGTTGCTGCGCATGATGCAGTAAACAAGGCTATTATCTGCGATTTGCTTGGCCTTGATATGTCGCACTTCTGGCAGATTAAGCAGGATAATACCTGTATCAATGTGCTGGAATATAACGAAGGTGTTTGGCGCGTAGTGTTGCTGAACTCCACCAATCATTTAGGCTTCCTGTTCAGCGGTATTGAGCAGGCCGGCCTGTAATTTAACAAAGCAAAACTACCGTCCTGCGCAGCAAAAGCTGCGAGGACGGTAGTTTTTTATCTTTCTTACTAAAAATATCCTATGCACTTTTTCTTGAATCAACACCATTTTTGTAAAGCTCCTCTGGCGCAATATCAATATCGCCATCGTTCCATACAACAATTCCATAATCAATATATACCTGTTTAAAAAGCTCTTCATCAAGCAGAGGCTTAAAGGCAGGATAATTGAGCATAGGCTTAAAATCATAGATTTTAGCTTCACCGGTATTAAATCTTACCCATAATTTCCAATCAGCTAAAGGTCGCACACCACATATCTTTAAAGCAGGGCTTGCATCACCAGCATAAGCGATACCATCTTTAATGAACATATCAATCTCTCCTAACATAATGGATCAATCTCATTCACAAATATTTGATAAAATTATTACTAAGTCTTTTCTTTCTTGTCAAAAATATGTTTACATGATACAATAATAAGGACAACCGTGTTGCAGGGTGGCGTTGCCGAAATTCCGTTGGAATGGAGGTGATGTCTATGGTATATTACACCTTCCAGGATCTTATGATTTTTGGTATGTTTATACTGGCATTGCTGACGTTCATTTTTAAGAACAAAAAGTAAAATGCACATAGAAAAACCGCCTCTGTAATTTGCCATTCACCGAGGCGGATTTTTCTTACTCTTTGAATCGGCAACCCACCTTGTGGGCGGTTGTCTTTCTATTTTTATTATACCACATTCATATATTTTTGCAATACACTAATCCAGACATAAGAAAACCACCCCAAAACTTGAACCGACCCCCTAAAGTTAGACCTAAAAATCTAATTTTA
>UMAX01035479.1_pt1 | contig 49112 bp, 31 predicted proteins | sample 1963821 | NCBI WGS metagenome assembly UMAX01 (sample SAMEA4835927, study PRJEB28245) | human gut metagenome | biome: gut microbiome; material: fecal sample | place: Denmark | collected 2008 | reverse complement strand
TTTATATTTCTAATTATAAAGAAAATAATGCTAATGATAAAAATATAGAAAATCTTGTAGATAATATATCTCTTAATTTAGTAAAGAATTCTATTACAGGAAGTGGTATATCTCGAGATTATACTATAATGAGTGATAATGATATTGGTGGACATAATAATCAATATGAAGGTGGTGATAAAGGTATTCCTGCAACTTCTTTCTTTAATGTCCACGATACTACTAATATATACATATCTGGTACTTGTACTATATATACTAAAGACGGTAATACTACACAAAATACTTCAAAAGTAGCTCAAGCCAGAAATATATATATTGTAGAAAAAAGTAGTGATATTACTCCTGGTGCTGTTGGTTATTCAAGAAAATATATTATTCCTGACTTTATAAGTTTTATTATAGTAGATTCTAATTATGAAACTTGGGAAACTACTGTTTATAAATTTACTGGAGTTGTTACTTTACGATTAGAATATAATAATGATTATAATTATTCTACTTTAGAAATTAATTGTGATAAGTATGCTATTAATAGTGGAGTTAATTATTTAAATCCTAATAATTCTTTTGATACTCGTAAAAAGCAACATACTCTTATTGAAGGAGAAGTATATAATTTCTTTATTCATTATGTAGATAAGTATGGTCATTGTACTAATGGATATAGAATAAATAATAATATAAAATACTATGGTGAAACTTCTCCAAGTTACGAAATTGTTCCTATTCCATTTACTTATAATGGTAAAACATATTATGGGGCCGCTCCAATAGATAATAATGTTGCTGTTAATGATTATGTATATGGTACTGGTGGTTATGATTTAAATACAAGTGATATTCGTATATATTCTAATATTAATGGTACTACTCTAACAGGTGATGTTACTTCAAGTCTTCTTACTGCTTTCTCACAGTTATTTAGAAGTTTTGCTTCAAGTGATTATCTTAATGTTAAATGGTATCAAATTACTTCTGGTTTTGGTTTTAGTAATTTTCTTCCTTATATAAATAATAATGGAGATAGATTATTTAGAGTTCCTATTAATAGTCATGGAGCAACATCAATAAATAGATATTTATATAATATTTCTAGAGTTACTATTCCTGAAGGTTATGTTGGCTGGTTTTTATCTTATGAAAAATTTGAACCAATCAAACGTGTTACTGGTATTCTTACTCGAAATGATTTTAGAAGTCAAGATTGTGTTATAGATAAAGATGGTACTTTCTTTAACTTATATACTGCTAATTGTCAAAAGTCTGATTCAATGTATTTTTATAGTGGTCAATATGATATTTCTGATTCTATTAGACTTGATTATAATTTACTTAGAATTGATGCTATAAATTGTTTTGACCCATTAGATATTCCTAATTGGGATTATAATCAACGAGGTAATGCTTATAAGTTCTGTCATGATATGAACAAACCTCAAGTTGATAGTTATAAACTTAGACAAACTGATAAATCTGAAACTACTGTAAATGTAGGAGAATTTGAAACTGCTCCTGCAATGTATGCTACACCAGAATATAAATTAGCTATTGCGGATAGTGCTGCAGATGGTAGAATGGGTCTTGGTACTACTTTACAAATGAAAGATGCTTATAATCTTTTTCCATCTTATATTCCAACTGCTGATAATAAATATAAAATAAAAATATATAAAGCTACTTTATTTAATGCAAGTAGAGACATTTATATGTCTAATGATAAAACTCTTATTAGATGTACTAATATACAATATAGTACTTCACTAAGTAATGCTGATAAAGATGCTAATGGTGTAATGACTTATGATGGATGTTTAATATATGAAAATCCTGGTTTTACTTTTAATACTTCTAATAATATAGCATATAGAACTAAAGTTAATAATAAATATTATATTTCTGAAGCTGACAAAAGACATACTTGGGAATTAAATATTCCATTTTTAGCTTATTGCCAATTTCCTGTTATTGATGACCATTTTTATGAAAGTAAATGTTTTAAGAATGAACCTACTGGATATGTATTCTATGTAAGACAAGATACAAGTAATCTTGATAAAGCTAATGAAAATAATAAATTTCAAACAGGTTGTATAGTTACTCCAGCAAATAGTATTGATTTGTTTGAAAATCGTCAAGGTAGTTCTGATGCGTTTAATTCTAAATCATTTACTAATTATAGAGAAGATTTAGTTTCTGTTGATAATTATAATAAAACTGTTAGACGTAGTGCTGTAATTCAAGATGAAACTCGTGTTAATGGATGGAGAACATTTCCTGTTGAAGCATATAAAAATATTTCTGAAAATAAAGGTATTATTACTAATTTAATTGGTATTGGTACTATTATTCTTGTTCACACCGAACATAGTTTATTTATGTTTAATACTGATAATACTCTTGAAACAAAAGATAAAGCTATTCAACTTAGTCAACCAGATGCTTTTGATGTTAAATATCAAGAAGTATTTACTTCATCATTAGGATATGGTGGATTACAAGATGATAAATCTTTTGTTGTAGACCAATTTGGATATACATTTTATAATAATGATTTTCATCGTTTTTATAATTTTGATAATGGTCAATTAAATACTATGGATGATGATATTATTCAATGGCTTGATAAATATAAGCCTTATAATGTACGATTTGCTAATGACAAATTTAATAATCGTATTCTTATTAAAATGAATTATAAAGTAGATAATGTCGAAAAAGATGTTGTTCTAAGTTATAATTATAATGCTAATCATTTTGTTAGTTTACATAGTTATTATTTTGATGAGGCTTATAATACTAAGTCTAAACTTTACTTAAAATGTAATGAAGATACTCATACTGATTGTTCATTACATCAATTTGTTCAAGATGGTAGTTCTTATGGTAATGCAGATAATGTTAAAAATAAAATTAGAAGTACTACTTTACTTCCTGCTAAGATAGGAATTATAATTAATGAACAATATGATAATGTTAAATTCTTAGAACATATTACTTATAAACTGAATAAACTTGTAAATCCTACTAAAATTGATTATACTTACTCCCCCGTAGAGGGAATGGTTACTCCATATAGTGCTGATTTACTTAAAGTATATAATAATGAGGTTGATACTGGAGAGCTTGATATTCTTATTAATAAAGAAGAAGCTAAAAATGTATTCTGTAATTATAAAAAACCTTATTGGGAACTTGGTAATTGGAATTATAATTATCTAAGAAATAATATTGCTAATTATGATAATTATGGTGACGCTTTTACTATGAGCAGACTATATGGTAATTATTTTGTTGTAGAATTTACATTTTCTAATAGTGATAATCTTAAGATTGAATTTGAAGAACTTAAATATAATATAACTAAATAATTTACAAATATGAAACGTAAAGTTATTAATGATAATGGTCGTCCAAAAGCATTTATTGGTGCAGCTATTGGAGCAGTAGGAAATCTTGTTGGTGGTATTATTGGTAAACGTAAGCAAAAGAAAGCTCAAGAGAAAGCATATAGACAAGCTCAAGAAGAACAAACAAGAAGCGAAGGTGTTCAACAAGCTGCTGCTATGAGTGCTCAATATGCTAATCAAGACTATGTTGATGAATATCGTAATAAAATTACTCTTAAAAATGGTGGTAAAGTTAATATGAAAAATAAAGGTAATGACCGTATAGCTCTTGCCAAAAAGTTCAAATGTGGTGGTAGAAAAAGAGCTAATCTTGGAAGTGAAATTGTTAGTGATTTCAAAAATATTGGACAAGAGTTCAAAGGTGATAATCTTGGTAATACTATTGTTTCTGGAATTAATGGTATTGCTGGAGCAATAAATGGAGGGTCTAATAATACTAAACCTAATTATACCGGTAGTTTACAATCTACTGCTACCACAGCAGGATATATTAGTTCTTCTAAAGAAATTGCTCGTAATGCTGAATTAAAGAAACAACAAAAAACTACTGCTGCTAAATATGGAACTCGTAGAAAAGCATTATTTGGAATTGGTAGTGCTATTAGTGGTGTAAGTAATATGATTGGTGCTGCTACACAATCAACTACACCTCAAAAACAAGTTAAGAAATCTGATGGATTTGCTTATGATACTCCTAAAACTGGTATTGAACAGAATAGTTATCAAACAGATGCTAATGGTAATCCTGTTAATGCAGTTAATACTAATAATGCTGCTGGTAATGAGTATGCTGACCGACTGAAACAAGCTCGATTTGGTACACGCAGAAAGACAAAACGCTCTAAATAAGCTATTTTTAGCTATATGCTGATTTTAATATATAAAGTCTTAGGATAGTTCAATACTCAAACATATTGCTATATATAGCTTAAAATCAATTCATAATAATTCATATTTTTATGAAAAAGAAAGTTCTTAAACCTAATGTAGTTAGAGGTGGAACTGCTGTTCCTTTAGGGGCTAACTACTATTATATGGCTGGACGTAAACATAAGAACGGTGGCATTGATATTGGAAGAAATCCTCGTACTGGTCTTGAAGTTGAGGGTGGTGAAGTAATGCACATTGGAAAAAATGAAGTTAAAGTATTTAGTTCAGTTCCTTTTCTAAATGGTAAATCTCCTGCTCAAAAAGTTATGGGTGGAGAAAATCCTAATAGAGTTTTTAATCGACAAGAAGAATTTAAAGATAAACATAATATGAATGATGATGGTACTAAAAGAAGTCCTCGTAAAGCTAAACATGGAGGACTTTATTCAGTTACAATTAATGGTAGGACTAAATTAAGGATGTTTCCCTCTACGGGGGAGTGGAATAATAGATATGATAAAACTCGTCGTACTAAAAAAGCTGGAGGTGGTCCTAAAGGTATTAATCCTGATTTATATGAAGAAGATGATGGTTATGAATATAACCCATCTTTAAGTCCATCTATTAATGATGAACTAAGAGAAGAACATATAGAATCAAAGAAAAAAGATACTATTGGGCAAAATCCTAATCCTACAAATAATACTTCGTCTACTAATAATGCTGATAAAAAAGACAAAAAGAAAGATAATTGGTTTAATCGTACTACTAATAAAGTTGGAAAATATATAAGTGATAATCCTGAAACTATAATTGATGGAATAGGACTTAGTTCTAATATAATAGGTGGACTTGTATCTCATAAAATGAATAGAGATATGCTTAATAAATTAAAATATAATCGTGAACCTATTGCTCGCAAAGCTGCTAAACTTAAAACTCGTATTAATATAAATCCTCAACTTGATAAAATGCGAGAAACGCTTGCAGCTTATGAAAGAAGTGTTGATAATAATACAGCAAGTTCTCGTGTTGCTCTTGCAAGAAAACAACATGCTCGTCTTGCAAATATGTTGTCTACTAATGAACTTTATGGTAGTAAAGAAAATATTGAAACTGAATTGATTAATAAAGATAAACTTAATCAACAATCAGTAACTGATGCTAATATTAGAGATTATAATGATTGGAGTGAAAAGAAAGCAGCTTTTGATAATGCAGTGCTTGAAAAGAAAGCAGAAAATGATGTTTCTCTTATTAATACAATAAATACTGGAGTGCAAGATGTTATTAGTAGAACAGAAAAAAGAAAGTCTGAAAGACAAACTCGTCTTGCAATGATGGCGGCTAATCCTAATGTAAATCCAAGAATACTTAAAGCTGTGGGCATAAAAGGTATTACTGATAAAGATATTGAAGCTTACGATAAAGCTTATGGTAAAAAGAAGAAAGGTAAAAAGTCTTCAGATAATGATTAAAATAATATTACTAATATGAAAACATTTGATTATATTTCTCGTGAGTACGTACCGTCTATTGACCTTAATACTTTAGGTAAAACGTATGATACTCTTGAACAAGGACATAAAGAAGCAGTAAAGGCTGCCTCTGACCTTGAAGTTACAATGGCTAATCTTGATTTAAATGAAGCTGAAAGTGAATGGCGTCAGCAAAAGATTAACGAGATTAAAGAAACTGTAGCTGAAAATACTATTTATGGTAATTCTTATGCTGCTCTTGATGATATTATTGCTAAAGCTGGAAATCTTGCTTCTGACCAAGGCATGATAGGTCGTCTTCAAGCTCAAAAAGATTATAAAGCTTTTAGAGAAAAAGTTGAAAATGATAAAACTCTTCCTCAAGATTATAAAGATTATTATCTCGAAAATAATCCTTATCATTATGAAGATACTTATGATAAGAATGGTAATATTATTGGTGGTACTAAATGGACACCTAATAGTTCTCCTACTGCTATTGTTCCATTGAGTCAACTTGTTGTACAAGGAATTTCTATTGCCGCTAAAGAATCTGGTGGTGGTACTATGACTCGTTGGTTAGATTCTAATGGTAAAGTTACTACTGACCCATCTAAAGCTTTTGATGGAGAAGTTTATAATAGTACAACTAATCAATGGGAACGTCTTAGTCGTGAAAAGATTTGGCAAGGTATTAATTCTATGATAGCTTCTACTCCGGGTGCTATTGAAAGTATTAAACAAGATTATAATGTTGTACGATGGAGACATGATAAAGCTGTTAAAGCTAATGATAATAAACCATTTGAAAGTGATGTTACTGATGCTAATGGAGTTTATCTTTCAGAAGAACAATATCTTCGTAAAAGAGTAGACCCTGCTGTGCAAGCAGCGTCTTATTATAATTCTGTAAGTAAAACTACTTATGGTAATGGACTTGCTACATATAAAGCTGCTCAAGCAAAAGCTGCCGCAGCTGCTGAAGCTGAAAGACTTAGAATGTCTGAAGCAACTATGAATGGACGTAATACTCCTGTTGAAATAAAAGTAGATGCTGCTGCTGAATTTATTTCTACTAAAAATATGGCTGAAAATAATATTAAATCTTTATATAAACAACTTACTGGTAGAAATCTTCTTATTGAGCCTGGTACTATAAATAATATGAAGCAACTACTTGATAAGTATAATATTCCTGCTGCAAATAGACAACAAATATATGCTAATGTTAGAGCATATAATGAAGCTAATACTAATCTTAATGCTTATACTGCTAATATGTCTAATAAAGATAAAGCTAATTTTTTATTTGCTGCTCGTATTAAATCTGGAGGACAACTTATTTCAAGTAAAAATGGTGGTTCTGAATATGATGATAAACTTATTAACAGTATTAATAGTTTATATGGTAAAGACGGACAAACTGCTGTTATTAATTTAAGTGATAAAACATTACAAAATGTTGATAATATTATTAATGGCGGAGAATATGAAGGCTATTCTAAATTAGGTATTAGACGTGAGGGTAATAAAATTATTATTCCTAAGTCTGCAATGTATTCTTTGCCTATGATTTCTTCTATTATTGAAAAAGCAGAAACTCGTGCTAATAAAGGATTTTGGGCTACTGGATATCAATTACTTACTCAAGGAAGAGGTCGTTTTTCTGTTGATATTCTTGATGGAAATGGTATTAGCATACATTCCGGAGAAAATAGAATAAGATATGCTAATGAATCTAATCCATATGGTACCTCTGAAAGAGAATTAAGTTCTGATACAGATAGAAATACAATTCGTATAATGGCTGGAACATATAATGATGGTGTAGAAGAGACTACTAAACTTACTAATAAATATAAAGTTGCTCCTACTACAATAACAGTTAGTAGTCTTAATCTTGATGGTAATCATTTTACTGATGCTACTCTTCTTGACCAATATAATAAAGGTTTAATTAGTAAAGAACAATATTCTACTTATAAAAAGTATTATGATGATTCTTTTGAAAATATTATTAGAGGACTTGATTTTAGTCAGAATCAAATGTATATGACTGAAGAAGGTGGTACTCGTAAATTAGTTGAAGATAGTGGAGAAAGATTTAATTATGGTTCTGAAATTCTTCAAGCTGTTAAAGATAAACGTGCTGTATTTAGTCCTACTATTGTTCCTGGAAGTTATGACCCATTAACTGGTGCTCCTATTTCTGGATATAATATTACTATTTTACCTAAAGTAGATAGTAAAGGAAATGTTGTTGATGATGGCAAACAAAAAAGATTTTATATTCCCGGAATGATTAATGAAACTGCTTCTCAATTTATGATTCAAGACCCTTATGTTCAAGCATTTAATACTATTGCTATAACAGGAGCAACTAAATCTACTCGTATATTATCTGATTCTAATCTTAATCCTCGTCTTGGTAATGTATCAATAACAGGACTCGGTAATAATATGTATCAAGTTCAATTTGGAGGTTTAACTAATGTTATAGGACAAGAAGATGCTACGCTTCTTACAACAGCAATAAATGATTATAATTCTGCTAAAAATTCTTTTATGTCATCTGATGAAAATACTATCAATCAAAGAATAAGAAGTACTATGGTTAATTCTGCTAAAACTATTGGACAAATATATGGTGTTGCTCCAGAAGCTGTTCTTAATAGATTAATTGAAGATATTTATACAATACAGTAATACTATGAATATAGATGATTTTTTGAAGAATGGAGTTAGTGTTCCTAATCCTAATTATAAGAAACCCAGCAAGAAAAATCCTGCTGGGTCTCCTAAATTTATCCAAAGTGATAATTATAATGATGCTTTAGATTATGGAAGCAGAATAGGTAAAGCTCTTGCTGCTAATAGTTATGATTTAACGCATCTTAATACTGGTACTGAAAAATGGGATGATTATGGTGTACATATTAATCCTGTTAATACTGAAGAAGAACTTCAAAGAGAACGTGCTAATAATCAATCTGCTCTTGAACAAGCTGGTAATGCTGTTGTTCAAGCTGTAGGAAATGAAGTAATTCTTGGTACAGCTTTAGGTCTTAGTAATCTTGTAGATGCTGCAATAAATATAGGAGCGGAAGAAGGTGAAAATGATTATACTAATCCTGTTAGTACTTGGTTAGAAGGACTTCAAAATGATGTTAGTAATAGATTTGAAATATATCAAAAAGACCCTAATGCTACTTGGGCACTTGGAGATTTTGGATGGTGGGCAAATAACTCTGTTAGTATAGCAAGTACTGCTTCTATGCTTATTCCAAGTACTACTGTTGTTAAAGGTCTCGGTGCTCTTGGTAAAATAACTAATATAGGTACAAAAGCTGCACGTCTTGCTGCTCGTGCTACTAAAGCTGTTACAGGTACTACTCGTTCAACTGCTCGTCTTGCTAAATCAATAGGTGTTAGTACAGAAATAGGAGCCAATGCTTTTCTTTCTCGTACTATGGAAAATTATCTTGAAGCAAGAGGTGTATATACAGATGTGAGAGATAATACTCTTAGTCGTATTCAACAAATGTCTGATGAAGAAAAGCAAAAAATGATTGAAAGAAATCCTCAACTTGCTGGCAAAACAGATGAAGAAATGGCTAATTATATTGCTGGAGCAAGTGCTGATGAAACTTTCCGTAATGACTATGCTATGCTTCTTATGGATATTGCTCAATTTAAAGCTATTGGTAGTCTTTGGAAAGGAATGACTAATAAAACTGCTACTGCTGCATTAAGACAAGAAAATAAAAAAGCTATTAAAAGTCTTGTAGGAGAAACTACTGAAAATGCTACTAAAGCTACTTCTAAAAATTCTTGGTTATCTAATAGATTAGATAGAATTAAAGAAGGATTAAAACATCCTCTTACTACTGCTGGAACTATTGAATGGTCTGAAGGTATTGAAGAAGGTTATCAAGGTATTCAAACTGAAAAAGGTAAAGAAGTTGCTGAAATGATTCTTGACCCTGAATTTACTCCTCGTACAATAGGTAGTTATCTTACTGATGGAGAAATATGGGAACAAGCTTTTTGGGGAGTTCTTGGAGGTATGGGTTTTCAAGCTGCTGGTAAAGCATTAGGAAATCTTTATCGAAAAGGAGAAGCATTATATAAACATAAAAGAGGTAAACTTAGTGATGAAGATTTTGCTTCTAATATGACTGCTGAAGAAAAAGTAAGAGCTTCTGAAATAAATAATCGCGCTGCTATGAATAAGAAGTTTGTTGATGATATGAAACTTCTTAATGACCTTAAAAGTCCTGATGAATATAGAGAAGACCCTATTACTGGAGAACGTCTTAAAGAAGATGGTGTAGATGTTAATAAATCAATTACTCCTGAAGAAGCAGAAATTAAAAAGGCTAAACTTGTAAACGATTATGTTTCTGCTATGGCTATGAATGCTGTTGATGCTGGTAATTATGATTTATTTAAAGAATATGTTTCAAGTCCTGAATTTGATAGATATTTTCAAGAAGCCGGGTTAGAACTTAATGCTGGAGATAGACAATTTAGCCAACAAATGCTTGAAAAAGCAGATGAAGTTGCTAATAATTATCAAACTAATTTATATAATGTTCTTAGAAATACAGAAGTAGAAAATGATTCTGTTGCAAGAATTGCTGCTCGCGAAATTACTCGTGAGCAATTAGCAGTTAATGAACTTTCTGAAAGAAGAGATTTATTAGAAGATAAAATAAATGAACTTAATACTGCTGATTCTACATTAATAGATAATTATAGACGTAAAGCTATAACTAATTATGTTAAAAAACAACTTGCTCAAATTGATAAAATGGAGCAAGCTATGTATGAAGATTATAGAAATCATAATATTACTGAACAAGCTAAAAATCAATATGAAAGAGATTATAATCATCGTAGAAAAAGTCTTATTAAATTTCTTAATGATAATAATCCTTTTGAAGGTGATGTTGCTAAACAAATACAATCACTATATGAAAATATAGGTATTAATGACCAAGCTATTTCTTCTGAAATAAATAAGACTATAAATGTTATTGAAAGTCTTATTACAGGAGAAGATGCTGGCTCATTACCTAAGGCTGTTACTGAACTTATTGATAAACAAATTGGAGTAGAAGATGCTCTTTCATTTACTGAATTTAATCTTCCTAAGACTCAAGAAGACTTTGTTGAACGTGTAAGCGATACAGAACAACAAGTAGATAAACTTGCTAAGAAAAGACTTGATGATGCTGCTAAAAAAGTTGAAGATTATATTAGACAACAAGATAATTTACAAAAAGCTATAAATGATATTATGGCTGGTAATGTAGAAAGTCTTAAAAAAGAACTTGACATACTTAAAATTGGATATTATAGTACTGATGGTTATACCAGAAGTATAATGGCTACTGTTCGTGAAGAACAATCTAAACGTAGAAAACAACAAGAATCAGAACGAGAAGTTGTTGTAGATGGTTCTAAAGGTTCAGAAAAGAAAGCTGCTGAAGTAAGAGAAAATATTAATGCTGTTAATGATGCTGCTGAAGCTAATAGTAATAAGGAGGAAACTAACTCACAACCATCTCCCTCTACGGGGAAGGAAACATTAACTCCACAACAACTTCGACAAGTACCTACTCAAACTGCCGAAGAAGAAGCTGCTAAAGCAACTATTACTGCGGAAGAAGTAGAAGGTTTTGATAAAGCTGCTATTGCTGATGCTGCTAAAATTGCTGAGGCTTTTAATATGACTATTGATGACGAAGCTGTTGGTAGAGCAAGTACTATTGCTTTTGATATTTCCAAAACATCTCGTAATATATTTGATGATGCTTTAGGAAAAGATATTAATAGTCCTGAAGTTCAACGTCTTATTACTATAATTACTGAACATCTTGAAGAGCAAGGTGTTAGTGTTGGATTTGCTCCAGCTGCGGCTAAAAGAGGTGCTTGTCTTGCTCTTAATATGATAAGTAGAAAACTTGCAAGGAGTAAAGATAGTAAAGCAGACTTATTCAAAAATCTTGCTGATAGTATTGCTGCTAAAGCAGACATGACAAAAGATATGGCGGCTATTACTAAATCCCTTAATGATGCTGAATTAGATACTATTATAGATAGACTTCTTGATACATATAAAGAATATAAAGATATTGCTACTCCTAAAGGACAGAAAGTTATAATTAATCTTGAACGTTTATTTAATGATATTATTTATAACGAAGACATAGGTATTGATATTGATACTGCTATGCATATTCTTTATAATATGCGTGATTATATTACCAATCCTCTTAATACTAAATATGAATTTACTTATAGAAGAAGTCTAAATGCTATACTTAAAAATCCTGTTGAGTTCTTTAATAGTGTTACTAATGCAAGACTTGAAGAAGTTCAACTCGATAATTATATGCATATTTCTCCAAGTAGTAGACGTACTGAAGAATATGAAAGACTTATTGCAGGATTAAATGGAGGAGAAGATGTTGAAATAGAATATTTGCCAGATAGAAATGGTAATCTTAATTCTATTAGTCTAAAAGTAAATGGTAAAGAAATAGGGTTTATCTCTACTGTTACTCCTAATTCTACTAATACTGGATATAAAGTATTTATCAGTAAATATAGTGGAGGTATTGCTTATAATATAACTCAAGACGGAGAAAATTATTCTTCTAATAGTGATGCTTTGTTTAATGCTATATTTGATACTAATGATGTTCTTTGGGATATTGTAAATAAACAGCATCGTCATAATCTTAATAATGGAAATAGAGCTATTAATGATGAAGAGATTTCTAAATTTATAAATCATCCAATTATTAAGAAAGCTATTGCAGATGGTGTTATAGTTCTTCCTAAAAAATGGGATGAAAGAAGTAGAAAAGTTGTAGATAAATATGTTACTGATAACCAAAAAGCACAATTTATTATTAATGCTCTTGAAGGTGTAGTATTTTTTAATCCTTTTGCTCAAACAAGAATTGAGTATAGAAATAGTTATAAACAATGGATTAAAAATGCTTTTACTAATTATAAAAATACTCATAAAATACAAACAGCTTTAATTACTAATAAAAAGATTATTACTAAATTTGCTGGACTTGCAAATACTTATGGTGGAGGAAGTACTGATATTAAATCTATAATAGATGATACTGAACATGGTATATCTGATATTGGACTAACATTTGATAGAAATCCTGTTGTTGGGGTTGTTAGTGCTGATGGAAATACTATGTTAATTAATGAGAAAACAGGTAAAGCTGTTTCAAGTGCTGCTCCGTTTGCAGTTGGTAGTATGGGTATGCTTATTGGTGGTCGTGAAGATACTCCTATACTTGCCATGTTTACAAGTGCTAATAAACTTGGTGATAAAATTAAAAAACAATTAAAAGATGAACTTACTGATATACTTACTGGTTTCCAGCAAGGCAAATATACTTATGAAGAAGTAGATAAAAAGCTGTCTTCTTTATTTAATGGTCCTGGTATTAATAATCCTACTATATTTCAAGGATATAGTGTTGTCCATAATAGTAATAGTCTTGCGCTTAGTATTGGTGGACAACTTAAACAATATGTTCTTGTTATTAATAAGTTTAAGAAAGAAACTACTGAAATAGGAACAGGTATTAGTTATGCTCCTAATGGCGAACGTGAAAAATCTCGTAGTTCTATTTCTGTTGATAAAAAGTTTATTAATAATATAGTAAATGAAATTGTTGATAATGTAGTTTATAATAGAACTTTTTATACTCTTGATAATATAGGACAAGATAATACATCTGATAATCCTTATATGCACAAAGAACATGGAAAGTTTGTTATTGACTTAGGTGGAGTTAAGACTATTTATGATAATTTTGGAGATTTTGTTCTTCAAGAAAATGCTTTTAATACTAATCAAGGTAGAAATGAACAAGGTGGATATTTTGACAATACTGATAAAGTTAATTCACTTTATATAGATATTTCTGTACTTGAAGCACCTGATTCTAAACAATCCCCCGTAGAGGGAGAATACAAATCTGTTGCTGATACTATTAGAACTGCAACTACTGATAAACTTAATTCTTCAAAAGAACTTCTTGAACATGCTACTGTTCCTCAAGATGAAATAGATTTCCTTAGTGGAAATAATGTATATAATATACCTCTTATTCCTGAAGAATATGGTTATGACAGTAAACTTACTAGTGAATATGCTGTATTTAGAAATAGCAAAATTTTCTTTGGTAATGCAGGTGCTAATTATGTAAATAGTTCTCCTTTTAGTCTTAAACGACTTCTTATTCATGAAAATCTTCATGATAAATTTAATAAACAAAATCTATTTGCAAGACAAGGACTTGTAGAAGATTTATTTGATACTTATAATGCAACTCTTGAAGCTATTGAAAATATAATTCAAACAGCAAGTAAAGATAGTGCTGAATATAAAAATGCTGTACAAGTTAGACAATGGTTAGAAAATAATAAATTTAATCCTACTGATTATTTTACTCAATTTAATGCTGAAAAGAATGCCCAATATGCTGCAATGAGTGAAGAAGAACGTTCTCGTATATTTGCTGAGGAATGGCTTGTTGAAACTCTTACTCAACCACTTTTAATGAACTTTCTTAATAGTACTGAATATCGTGGTCAAGAAGTTGCTGTTGAAGGTATTGATAATGAGAATAAAACTATTTGGCAAAAGATTATTGATTTATTATTAAAATTATTCGGCAAAGGTCATACTAATATAAAAAATAATACTATATTTGCACAACAGTATCTTATACTTGGAAACATTGATAATACTATTAATAATACTAAAGAAGAAGTTGATGAACAAGTTATTACAGATAAAGATGCTGGAAAAGATGCTACTAAAAATACTGAGAATTCTAAAGAAGTTGTAGAAGACGACTATGATGAAGAACTTGGTATAGTTGAAGAAGATACTGATGATGCAGAAGATAGTTCAGATGATGCTGATAGTATTAATCTTGATGATGAAATAGAACTTGATGCTATTACTACTTCTGCTGAAGAATATATTATTGACCATGTAGCTAATGACGGTGGTGCTACTGCTGAAACTTTCGGCGTTACCCGAATTACTAATATGGCAGACTATTTGAATATGTTTGCGGAACAAGATAAGCCATTGATAGCTAAAATGCTTGAAAATGGTGAACTTAAATACGCTTGCCGATAAATAGGTCAGCCGAGCCTAAGCCGTCAAATACAGAGCTAAAAATAGCTATGTTATTTGGCGGCTTTATTGTTTTTGTTCATAATCATTATATAGTTATGGATTGTTTTGAATTTGGTTTTAATATCATTAATGATGTTGATGATAGACTTAAAACAACAGTTAATTTTGTAGCTGATGGTAAAGAACGTAAAGCAAAAGTTCTTGCCGGTTATGTTAATAGTCAAGAATTTCTTGATTATTGTAAAAAGAGTGAAAAATTTGATTCCACTAAAAGTCTTGCTAAAAACAATCAAAATGTTGTAAGAAGTCTTCTTCGTAGATATTTTAGAGAAAGACATAAAGATGTTGTAGAAAGTGCTGCAAAAGCACAAGCAGAAGCAATGCAAGGCTTTAGTAGTGTTAATGCTAAAAATGTAGCTATTGATTATACTGCTACTGTTATTAACAGAGTGTATAATTCAATGGTTCAAGAAAGTAAAGATAAACATGTTAAACTTGATAGAAAGAAAGTTATTAATCAAGCTCTTTCTACTATGGAGACAGAGTATATAAATGGTTGTGTTATACCTTTATATAAAACTCTTAGAGAAAAGATGTCTTCTCTTTTTGATGAAAAACTTGATGCTTTCAAAGAAGCTCAAAATGAAGTTGCCAAACTTACTAAAGAACTTAAAGAGCTTAAACGAAATACTAAAAAGAATGCTGATGCTATTAAAGAAACTACTGCTAAATTACTTGAAGCAAAAAGAAATAGATATAATACTGCTCACGCTCTTGTTGCTGAAAGAGGAAATGTAGTTCAAAAGAATTATAATAATATGATTGAACAAGCAAAAGGTAATCCTAATGCTTGGTTTAATGCTGCATTTGATAGTTCTAAACTTGTATCTATTGTTAATGAGTTTAAGAATACTCTTGAAAGTGATAAACTTATTGATGAAAATTTCCAAGATGAAAATGATGTTATTAATCCTGATTCAGAAAGTGTAGACGAAATGTCTAAATCTTGGGAAGATAAACTTTGGGCAAGTTTTGATAAAGCTGTTGCTGCTGATTTGAAATTATATTTTAATAGTCTTTATAGACTTTCTGCTCCTTCTGAACTTGGTAACAAAAAGTATTCTTATGATACTAATAATGAAGTCGGAGTTCCTACTACAATGGGAGCTAACTTTGTTATTGCTCAATTAATTAATTATGGAAATTATAATTCTGTAAATGATTTTATTGAAAGTGTTATAAATATGAGTCAGCAAGTACCTGAACTTTATGGTTTTATTGCTATTGCAGATAGAGCTATTGAAGACCCTATATTTGCTAATTACCTATTTACTCAACTTGCCAGTCCGAAGATTATTAAAACAATGAACGTTTTAACTGAGGAAGGTATTGATTTTACACAGTCTAATAAATCTGCTGATGCTTTAAGTTATATTGTATATAATATGCTTAATGCTACAAGGTCTACTATGACTGATGTATTTACTACTAATGATGTTGATAAACTTAATGAATTAAAAACAAGATATAAGAATCTTAAAAATGATTTCTTTAATGCTACTTATACTGATGAAGCCGATAGACAAGACTTTAATAAAATTAAATCTGAAATAGAAGATACTATTTATGATATACTTAAAAAATATTATCCTAAACTTAATATTGTCGCTCTTAAAGGATATTTATATCACGAGCCTGCTCATGTAAAAGATAGCATAGATGCTATTACAAACAATCTTATATCTCTTCTTAGAAGTGTTGAATATACTGTTGAAGAATATAATATTGCTGATGCTAAAGGTAGAGAAGCATATAAGTCTTGGATTACTAAAAAGAATAATGCTATCGAAGCAGGACTTCCATTTACTGAAGCTGCACCTGTTAGAGATATGTCTGCTGTTGATTATAGTAGATTAAATTATCCTATTATAGATATTGCTAAAAAACTTGTTAATTATAAAGCTGTTAAAAATGAACTTAATAGTGTTAATGCAGAAGGTAATCTTGCTTCTGATATTATAAATAATAGCTGGATTACTAACACTCTTAAACAAATAGCTTACGGTAATAAGCAAGATGCTAATGCTGGACTTAATAGACTTCTTGAAGAAATAACTAAAGGAGAACAGTATCATTATACTCCTTTATTTTGGGGTGTAAAAGATAGTAAAGGTAATTATCTTTCTGAAGGACTATTTATAAGAGATAATGGAGGTAATGTAAGAGTTAATCCTAATGCTCGTAAGATTATACAAGTAAGTCTATTTAATGGTATTAAAGATAGTGATAACTCTAATGCTGTTATGTATAATTGTATGTCAAAAGGTGATTATTTTCTTACTAATCTTTATGCTTATTTTAATCCTATTGCAATAGGTGAAAATATGGGTATTTCTTCTGTTGAATTATCACAGAAATATGCCGGATATTTTATGCGTACTCCTTCTGATGCTCCTAAAAACTTTATAGTTCAAGCTCCTAAACTTGATGCTCAAGGAATATTAACTCCTGTTGCTTCTTCTGTTACCGCTTATGCAAATAAAGTAAGATATGATATAAGTTTATTTGGTTTTAGAGATGGTGCTGAAAGTAAATATCAAAATGAATATGATGATTATATTATTGGCTCTTCTAAAATAACTAAGAAACAAGTTTGGAATGCTTCTGATATTTATGAAATATTTAATGGTACTATTGACAATATTAACTATAATAATATGTATAGTATTCAGAATGAAGATGGTTCTGTTACTGTGCCTATTGTTTATAGAAGTGAAGATGATACTGATATTGTATGGATTAAAGGACAAAAAGTACAAGGGGAAACAAATAATATACTTTATAATTTCCAAGTAGTAGATATTACTGGAACTAATGATGGAGATATGAGTGATAGTTTTTATGCAGATATCGCTGATATTATCCGTCAAGAAGGCATTGCTAATGGTCAAATAGAAACTACTGTTAATAGAAATGTTGCTATATTTACAGGTATTCGTCAGAATCTTCTTAATGAATTAAATACTTATATTGACCAACTTAATAATGTATTTAAGAAAGATACTAAAGGTAATTGGAAATTAAGAAAAGATACTACAGGACTTATTGATAGAGCACATTATAATGGAACTATTGCTAAAGATGGTAGACTTACTGGTAATTTCTTTAGTTTTAGAAAACTATTTCAGACTGATGGAGTTAATGTGCAAGAGCTGATGGAACAACAACTCTCCCTCTACGGGGGAGTAGACGGAGGTCTTATACATCTTACTCAACAATCTGGAAGTATTAATATGAGTCATGGTCTTGTTCGTGAAGAAAATGGAAGACTTGTTCTTAATTTATCTAACGAAATAAATCAAATTCTTGATTCTATTACTGAACAATGGATAAAAGGTTTTAATAAAGAAGTTGTTCGTAGAACTCAACAATATGATAAACTTCTTACTGAACGTTTTAGTGCAGAACAAGTATTTGATTGTATGCTAAATTCTGCCAATGTTGAGATGTCTTTTGATGATTTATTTGAGGGAGATGTTAAGTTTTATAAGAATGCTCAAGATTTTCTTAAACGTGCTAAAGAAGTTCAAGCTGCTGGTAAAGCTTATGCTGGATTTGATATTAATGATGCTCTTAGTCAAGAAATAAAAGATTGTGTTGATAGAAATGGAAATGTTCAGCCTATAACTGTTGCTGGAGTTAATATTGCTGAATTTGCTAATGCTTACTCCCCCGTAGAGGGAAAGACAGGTGAGTATCGTACATCCGCTAATGCTCGTAATGGTTTTAGAGCTGTTACTATTTATAATACTGTTCGTCCGAGTAAATATGCTAATCGTATTAGAGAAGAAGTATTTAATATTCTTAAAACTAAGATGAGCGAAGAGCAGGCTACTAAGATTGCTCAACAAGTATATGCTGGTTATGCAGACAATACTAAGACTAATGATGCTCAATCTTATATTACTCTTGAAGAATTTATTAGACGTCGTTATGCAGATGGTACCCTTGACCAATATCAAGATATTCTTTCTCAAATATATGCTATTCGTAGAGGAGAAAAGACCATTAAAGATATTGATTTAGCAAGTATTAATGCTCGTATTCAAGTTCAAAAGAACTTCTATTTTGATAAACATTTTGATACTGCTACAAGAACTCATTATGCTCGTCAGATTAAAAATGCTGAATTTGTTCTTATTCCTGAATTTCTTGAAGGTACTGAACTTAAACAGCTTTATGATATTATGATGAAGCATGATATTGGACAGGTCAATACTGCTGAAACTTCTAAAGCTGCTAAAAAGAACATTCTTACATTTTGGGATAATGATGGTAACATCAATCCTAATTTTGAACAAGAAATGATTGCTAATGGAGAAGCAGCAATAGAAGATTATTATTATCGTTTTCTGTATAAACAGCAAGATGTTCCTGAACATATGAAAGATGAACATAATAAAGCTGGTATTCAGATTATGAAGAAAATTATTGATAATGCTGATGATAGTGTTGCTCCTTATATAAAACAATTCTTTGATAACTATTGTGCTAATATTAAAGATGATTTTAATAAAATGATTTTTAATATGGGTTGGAAAGTTAATAAAGATGGTAGTCTTTCTAATATTGATGGCACAAAAGAAGTACTTGATTTTACTGATTTTTATAGTAAAGCTCGTCATGAAGCTCAACGTCTTGGACTTGACGAAAACTTTATTGATTATATTACTCCAAATGAATTAGGTAATCCTACTATGCCTAATTATATGAATAATGTAAGTAGTAAACTTGAAAGTATTGCTCAAGCTATATTTAATAGTAATATTACAAGACAAAAGCTTCCTGGATGGCATGCTGCTCAAGTTACTCAAATTGGACATGGTATGAAAGTTCTTGATGAGAATGGAAAACTAAGAGAACTTAAATATCATCCTGAAGTTAAAGATGCCGATGGTAATGTTAAACAAGAAGCTTACGCTGAGGTTATGATACCTCGTTGGAGTAATCTTATTCCTAAAGATTATCCTATTGAACAACTTGAAAAAGAAGGTCTTGATATTCAAATTGCTTATCGTATCCCTACTGAAGGTAAACAATCTATGTCTGTCGTTAAAGTTGTAGGTTTTCTTGATGATGTTTATGGAAGTACTATTATGCTTCCAGATGAATGGGTTACTCAAACTGGTGCTGACTTTGATGTTGATTCTGTATACGCTATTAGTCATGAAATTTATGCTGTAAGAGATAAGAAAACTAAGACTATTACTGATATTAAGAAATGGACTGCTGAAGCTGCCGGCAGTGATTTAGGAAAATATAGAAGATATATATCTGAAAATATTGAAAGTAAGATTCCTTCTGATTTAGAAGATGACGAACTTCATCCTAACAAATATAAGCAACTTAAAGAACGTCTTAAAAAAGCAGTTAAAGATAAAGATTATGCTGAAATAAATAAGATTGGTAAAGAAGCTGGTCTTATGACTTTTAATGAGTTTAAGGCTCTTCCAGAAGTAGAAAAACTTCCTCGTCAAGTTAGAAATAATAATATTCTCGATACTATGATTGCTATTATGAGTAGTGAAAATAGTCGTGAAGAAAATTATTCTCGAAGTAACTTTGATGATATTACTGATGCTATGAGAGAAATGAATTATGCTCGTGGAGCAAGTTCTATTGCTCGTAGCACTTATAATCTTCTTGACCAAATTGATTTTATGGAAAATGCTATGAGTGGTGCTTCAATTAAAGCTTTTTCTGTAACTCGTGATACTTTTAATAGTGTTAATAATTATGTTAAAAGTGAACTTGGTAAAGGACATGAAATTATTGTAGAATATGATATTACAGATGGTCAATATGATTACGATGCTATTGTTAATGCTTATGGATTATATAATCCTACTACTAAAAAAGGAGATGTTATCCCATTAGATAAAAATGGAAAACTTGCTAAATCAAAAGCTGACACTGTTAAACTTAGAGTTAAACATTATCGTCTTGCTAATAGTAATAATAATCGTAATGTTGTAGGTAAACTTGCAACAGTGTATAGTTCTGAAACTACTGCTCATATTCTTGATGCTATTAAAGAAGGTGCTATTTATAATGAAAATGAATATACTTTTGGTACATTTAAGACTCTTATTGATACTGGTATAGATTATAGAACTGCTATTGCATTTCTTATGCAACCTGCTATAACTACTATTAATGAAGTTAATAATGAAACTAATAGTATTTATATTAATGGTGGAGGAAATGCTATTAAAACTGCTATTAAGCGTATTGCTGCTAATGCTGGTTATACTCTTGGTGGAAAACCTATTACTGACTATTCCGACTATAATACTGTAATGTTACTTTTGAACACTGATAAACGCTTTCAAGAGGCTGTTTATGAGCTGTTTGGAGCTGAAATAAGCGATAGTAAACCGCTTGCTAATGTAATGTTCAGCTTAGATGTAAACAGGCTTAAAAACCGCTTAAAACAAGCCGAAATAACTAATAATCCTGCATTATCACAAGAAGATAAAGCTATTAGAGATGCTGCTTTTGATATTGCTATGGCTCTTACTTTTAATAAGATACATGATACTACTCAAAGTCTTGAAAAAATTATGCGTTGTAGTAATCCTGATAGATTTGGTGCTAAACAAACTGTTCGTGCTACTCGTATGATTAGAGATAATATTAAAGAATATGGATTTAATGAAAAGAATCCTATTAATAAAGTTGTTAGAGTAGGTGATAAGAGTTTGCTTGAAACTCTTTATCCTGGGTTTGGAAGTGAAGACGGTATAAGAGTTGAAGAAAGTGCTTATCCGTATCTTGCTGCTTTCTTTAAGTATGCTACTGAACCAAGTATTCAAGCTAATAGTGTTTTATTTCCTACTGAAAATAAACAATATACTGATGTTACTAATGCTGCTCAACAAAAACTTGGAATTATTTTTAATGACGAACAATATAAAGAATATAAGCAATATATGATGAGTCAAGTATATGCTTCTGTTCCTTATTTAACTACTCCTTTAACTATTACTGAAGAAGGTTGGTTTGATACTGATGATAAAGCTATTATTGCTGCTACTGAAAATGATGAAAATTATTGGAATAAAGAAATTTCTCGTATATTTGGATATACTGAAACTTCAAGAATGAATATTGATATAAAAGATATTTATAATCCTACACGAGAAGAAATTGATGCTTTCAATAAACTTACTCCTGCTCAGAAAGTTCTTTGGATACAAACTAATCTTACTAATGATAGAGGTATTTTTGAATATCTTAATGTTAATAAGTTTAATCAATGGGAATATAAAAATAAAGGTTATACTCAACAAACTATAAGATTTACTGATAGTAGTGATAATATGCAAGAAGTATATCTTGCTTTTAATAATAGTTTTTATAATACAAGTCCTATTATTAGACTTGCTACTATGGATTTAATTAAGTACGCTTTTGTAGTTGAAGGATTCAAATTTAAGAAAGGCGGACTTAGTAAGATTATTACTAATAATTCTATGTATAAAAACATAGAAGATATGGGTATGAATATTATACCTGTTATTCAAAGAGTATTTCAATATTATGCAGACCCAGCAAATGCTGTTACTACTCAATTTATAGATAGATTTATTCGTAGTCATAGCGAATATGCTAAAACACTTAGACTTGATAGACCTGAAAATAAACATGGCAATGCTAATTTAGCATATAAATTTAATATTTATGGTCAAGGTGATGGTCTTGTGTTTATTCCTTTTGAAAAACGTGCTGATGATTTACTCTCTGCTATCAATGTAGAAAGTACAGGAACTCCTCCTGAATATATTAAAGTTAGTAAATGGGCTGGAAGAAATAAAAGAACTAATATTCTTTATAAAATTCGTAAGACTGAAAAAGGTATTTATCTTATTCCTTTAAATCTTCTTGAACGTAATGAAACTGGAGATTTTAGTGTTAATCCAAGTAATAATAGATATCCAGATGTTTCTTATTATAATTCTCTTATCGATGCAGCTATTACACAAAATGTAGCAGCTAAAGAACTTACTAAAGATGGTTCAGAAGTTAAAGAAGTATATTCTAAACTTCGTAAAGAAAGTGTTCTTCCTCGTTTTAAGTTTACTACTGTTAAAGAAAGTCTTGAAAATAAAGATGAATTTAGACGTATTCTTGTTAATGGTACTGAACGTGAAAAAGGTGAGATTGGTAAATTTGTTAGTCATATTTCTGATTATGTAAACTCCCCCGTAGAGGGAAGAGGCTCTTACATTTTAGTTCGTTCTAATTCTAAATTTATTGCTAATCAAATACCTCGTGGTGTTTCTGTTATTCAGAATATTCCTGTTGGTGATGATATTGTTACAGTAAGTATTTCTCATACCAAACAACCAAAGCAATTTGCTAATTCTATTAAGAATAAAGATAAACTAAATCTTAATGAACTTGCTATTGAAGAAAGAGCTGCTTATGAAGATGCTTATAATGGGGGTGCTATCTATTCTTCTTATTATAAAGTTACTATTGTAACTAACGAAGAAGTTAGAGAACAAGTAGAAAAGCAAGACCAAGAAAGAGAAAATAATATAGCTCCTGATATGGCAGCTATTACTTCTGATGCTACTGATTTTTATGTTAGAGAACAAGATAAATATGATATTGTTGATTCTACTGCTAAAGATATGATGAATGCTCTTAAACGAGCTGAACGTCAAGGTGATGCTAATGCTGCTAAAGCAAGACGTACTCTTGAAATGAAAAATATTAATGAAGGTCGTTCAGAAGACATTGTTAATAATAGAAAGAGTATTTATTCTGTTGTAGCACAGTATATGGAGATATATTCTAATATACTTGATAATACTATAAATCATTATAAAATTGATGGAGAAGAATATAATCTCGGACAAGATGAACTTTATACTGCTCTTAGAGAACATCCGGAAGAAGTAGAACCTATTGTAAAACTTCTGCTTGAAGCTATTACTTTTGGTAATACTTTTGGTGAGATTATGACTTTACCATTCGATGGTCTTGATACTGAAACAATAAATGCCATTAAACGTATTAGAAATAGTATTACTAAGATTAGAAATAATAATATTATTAAACGTGGATTTGATAGAATGTTTAATAATTATATTGCTAATGAATATTCTACTAATCCTAATGTTCGTATAGGACTTGTAAATCTTAATGATACTTTTGGAGATGCTGGATGGTGGGAATCTTGGATAGGAGATACTGCTATGATTAGCAATAAAGAAATTCAAACTGTTGTTAAGATTGTTAATAATATAATGACACAAGCTGCTATTGAAGATGCTCCTAAAAGAAAACAAGAGTTTCTTGATAGACTTGATGGTATATTAAATAAGCCTGGAACATTTAGATGGGAAAATGTAGTTGATAGTCAAGGTCGTCTTATTAGACCATATACTTCTCAATTTATTGAAGAACGTAATAGACTTCGTAATGCTGTTCAAGAAGCAAGAGATACTTATGGTGAAGATAGTTTTGAATATATAAATGCTAAACTTGAAAGAGATGAATGGTATGCTGAGAATGTTCATCAAATAGTAGTTCCTGACTATTATAGAGCTAAGAATGCTAATATAAGAAGAATTCTTGCTAACGCTCCTCAAGAATATCTTGAATATATGAAACTTATACATGAGCTTTATAATGATAATAGACCTACTGGTATTCTTACTAAAGAAGAAAGAGATAGACGTAAAGAAATTAATCGTAAAATTAATCAACTTACTTCTGAGTATAAAGATGAACATACTCTTAAAAGTGAAGAAGAACGTTTTAGAGCTAATCAATTAAAGAAATATATTGAAGAAAAACGTAGACTTGATTCTGAATATTTTGAATGGAATGAAGCCTATGGTTTTAAAGAAGCTCTTGCGAATAATCTTGCTATTATTGAAAGATATGAAAAGAAACATCCTGATGAAACATTAGATAAACGTCTTCAAGATGAATCTTATCGTGAGGCTTATGAATGGGTTAAAGATAATTCTTATTATATTCTTGATAAAAATGCTCAAAAAGCTATTACTGATGCTTTCAAAACATTAAAAGATGAAGATAATGTTAAAAGTAAACAAGTAAGAAAAATACTTAACGATGCTAATGCTTTTGATTATTTTGGAAATATTGACCCTCGTAAACTAAGTGATAAAGATATTGCTAAAATAAAAAAACTTACTAAACATAAATACGATTTTAGTTATGATAGTAATGCTGGAGAAGCTATTCTTATAAAAGATATACCTACTGGTCTTCCTATATTTAAAGATAATTTCTATCGTATACTTCGAGACCCAAGTGAAAACGAAAAAGAAGTTAATCCTCGTCGTATTAAGATTATTGGTAGAATAAATGAACTTCTTGGTAAATGTATTGGTGATGATGGTCGTATTCATGCTAAAGATATATTTGAAAAACTTACTGAAGATGAACGTGAACAATTAGCTGAAGGTTATCGTGCTCTTAAAGCTATTAAAAGTAAACGTAAACCTAAAGAACTTAGAGAAAAGTTTAAGAAGAATGTTGATTTTATGGTTAATACTGAAGCATTTAATGAAGAATATGCTTGGGCTTTAACTAACATAAAAGGTACTAAAAATTTTGATACTTTCCTTGATATATTTGTTCAGACTGATTCTTCTGGAGAAATCCAATTAGATGATAATAGTAATTATATTCCAAATAATGACATTTATGGATATATTGTTCCAAAAGATGATACTTATGTTGATGAAAATAAAACAAAAGCAAAACAACTTATAGAAGATAATCTTGATTTTGTTCCCACTGAATATTATTATGCTGCTATGCATGAAGCTACTGAAAAAGGTAATTTTACTGAATGGTTCCAAAAGAATCATGTATTTAATCCTTATAAACATAAATTTGAACCTCTTCGTATTTGGTCTACTATGAAAGTTAATCCTAATGGTAGTCTTAAAGGAACTTACAGTTATGTTCCTACATACGAAAATCAAGAAAAGAACGTAAAAGAAGAATATGTTAATCCTAATTATAAACAATATAGTGCAAACTATAATGTTGATACTGGTAGATATAATAACTTTGTAAGTCTTAGTGATAAAGAAAAACAAGTTCAAGAACTTCTTCAAGAAGTTATGGATTTCTTTGCTAAATATAATAACAATAGTCCATTTATTGAACAAGGTTTTATTCCTCGTAAAAGAAAAGTTGAAACAGATACTAAATGGTTTATTAAACAAGCTCTTGGAGGTATAGGTCTTGAATATCGTAATGATTCTGAAGATAAATGGTATGAAAAGGTTGATTATACTAATGACAGAGAAATAGATAATAATATGCTTCATCTTTTAAGAGGTAAAGGATATAAAGAACTTGAAAAAGTTAGACCTCGTGGATTAAATGAAACTCCAGAAGAATATCAAAAATATCTTGAAGCTGTTAAAGAACGTAATGCTGAAATTAAAGCTAAAAATCTTGAAATAGATAATGCTTTATTAGATACTGATTATAGAACTGTATTTGCAGAAGCTATTCATCAGCAAGTTATTAATAATGCTAAGAACAAAGCTAAAAATTGGCTTTATCTTCTTCAAGAAGATTTAAGAAACAATGAAGCTTACGCCGTTAGTTCTCTTACTGGAAAACTTGTTACTGATAAAAAGAGTAGTACTGATGCTAATGAAAGATTTGTTACTACTAAACAAAATCGAGCTTTAGATTCTGTTGAAGCATTTACTCGTCGTGTTATATTTGACCAATTTAAAAAACGTACTCCTCTTAATAAATATGCTGATTTAGCACGTAATATTACTTCTGCTAAATATATGATATTTAATGTTACTGGCGGTGTTGCTAATGTTGGTACAGGTTTTGTTAATATTATGGGTGAGGCTTTTGCTGAAGATAATTTTACTAAAAAAGATTTAAGAGAAGCTGTAGGAATGTATCTTCATAATTCTATATCTATGATTGCAGATATGTATAAAGATAAAAGTTCTAATTTTGCTGTTGCTCTTACTAAATATTTTAATGTTGTAGATTTCGATGCTATGAGTGAACGAGTTCCTGGTGAAACTGCTGGTGAATATGCTCGTAAAATGCGTAATCTTATGTATAGTCTTCAATCTGGTGGTGAACACTTTATGCAAAATAGTGTTCTATTTGTTGTTCTCAAACAAAGTAGAATATTTAATGATGTTGATGGTACTAAGAGATGTGGAACATTTCAACAATATATTTGGAAAACAGAGTATGATACTCTTCTTTCTATTATAGGAAATGATGAAACTCTTATGGATAATCTTAACGAAATGAAACGTCAGATTCGTACTGATAAACAAGAAGCATATAAATATGATTCTTTCAAGAGAAATATAGTTGAGGAATTTCTTCGTGCTCATTGCAGTAAAGAACAGATTAAAGAATATGTTACCAAACGAAATGAAGCTATTAAAAAAGCAAAAGAAGATTGGAATAATATGCCTACTGCTATTGACCAATTAGAACTTGGTAATGATGGAGCTATTCATATTAAAGATGGAAGTGAACTTACTCAAGATATGGTTAATGGTCTTCGAAATACAACTATTGCTCTTAATAAAAAGATACATGGTGTATATGATAAAATAGGTGCTGCTCGTATTGAATTTAGCTGGTGGGGTGGACTTGTTATGCAATATCATAAACATATTTATCCCGGAATTATGAAACGTTTCCGTTGGAAAGGTTATTATAATGAACAGACTAATACTGTTGAAATAGGTTCTTATGCTGCTCTTGTTAGATTACTTGGACGAGAATTTAGAGGTCTTAATGATAGAGTTTCTAAACGAAAGGATGTTGGAGAAAATGAAGCTATTGCTTCTGTTAGAGAAACTGTAAAAGCAGCTCTTGATGCTATTCTTAATATTAGAACTAATTGGGCTTTAATGCCTCAATGGGAACGTAATGCTGTTAAACGTTGTCTTGGAGATTTATATGGTATAGCGAGTGCTATGTTAATGGGTATAGCTATATATGCTATAACTGATGACGATGATGAAAAAGAAAGTGAATTTATAGCTACTGCATTATATATTTCTGATAGACTTCTTTCTGAATCTCAAATGTATACTCCTTGGGGTCTTGCAAGTGAAGCTTCTACTCTTTGGTCAAGTCCTATTGCTGCTACTAATGGTCCTGAAGATTTACTTAAAGGTCTTGGTTTCCTTATTCAATGGATGTTTGATGAAAACTTTGACCCGACTTATAAGACTGGACTTTATGCTGGACAAAATAAAGGTTGGGTTCTTCTTAAACGTAATATTCCTCTTTATAGAGTAATTGATAGACTTTCTAATATGACTAAGAATAATAGCTATTATAGAATTAATGAGAAATCTCTTAATATGCGATTTAGTAAAATGATTGCTGATGAAATTAATCCTGATTAAATGCGTGGATTGATTGATTAAAAAAAGGCTCACGAAGAAGATTTTATTCCTCCTCGTGAGCCTTATTTTATTATTGCTAATTATCAATCTATTGTTTTAGATTTATATAATGATATAGTAATATGCCATATTTTAGCTGTTTTTAGCTACATATTGCATTATTTATTAACATCCTTAGTATTATCTTTCTTTATATTAGAAAAGCTATTTTTAGCTTTATTCTTAGAATAAGTATTAGCATTATTATTTCTATTAGTAGTAACAATACTCTTAATATCAGAAAGCTTCTTAGATATATCAGAATTATTCTTATTTATAATATTAATAGACTTAGCTAAATTATTAGCAGTTTCTTCATTAGCAATTTTGAATTTACTAAGAATATTATAAATAGTTTTTATAGTATCAACAAGTTCAATAATAGGTTGTTTATACTTTTTATAAGCATAAATAATAATAGCAATAAATACTATTATAACAAGACAATAAATAATATTAAATACTATCATAATACATCAATCTTCCCTCTACGGGGTGTTGAGGAGCGTAGCGACGAATATAATTACAATCAGTATTAACAAAACTATGAACATATAAACCATTACAGACTATAATAGTATCACTACGCTTCGCTCCATGAACTCCCCCGTAGAGGAGTTCTTAATCTAATTACTTCTTACCTTTAAGACCATACTTAGCCCATTGTAAAACAAAACTAAGATGTGCCCAAAGACTATTAACTACTTCTTCCATAGCATATTTCTTACCAAGTTCTTCGCTATAATTCTTTGGGTCTACACAAGAACTATGTCTAACGGTATCAAAACCAGTAAGAGTATGAGCATTAACAACAGTAGTTTTATCGCCAACAGTCATTACATCAACATCAGTAATAAACTTTTCTACATCTTCTTTAAGAATCTTAGTACCATCATTCTTTTCATCAAGAATAAAATAAGCAGCATCAGCTACTTCTTTAGGAGACCAAGATTTATAACCATTATCATAGGTTACTTCATATCCAGGAGCATCTCCACTTTTACCATTAACACGATAACCTTTTGCAAGAGCTTCAGCTGCTGTCATAGCAATAAGCTCAACCATTTTAATTCCAATTGCTTTCATTCTTTTATAAGTTCAAAATTAGACATAAAATCATCAATATCTCTAACAAAACGAGTATAAGAACTTTCATAATTAGGAACATAACAAATTGTATGAACCCAATTTCCATGAATTTTAGTACGAGAATTAACATCACTAATCACATAAGAAGAATCTTTATGTGAAATATGTTTAACTTTAGCACCAATTTTAATGTCTTCTAACTTAATCATAACTAATTATTTACCAGAACTACCAAATCCACCAGCACCACGCTCAGTAATACCTAACTCTTCTTGAGTAGCAACTTCATCCCAAATAATACGTTCACGTCTACGAATAATTATTTGAGCACATCTATCTCCAACTTTATATGCAGGAATAGTATTAATAGTTTTTGGAAGTATATCTTCCAATTGACGGTGGACAATCATAAGTTCTCCAGTATAATCTTCATCAAGAGTACCAGGAGAATTTTGCATCACAGCAGTAGTTTTAGTATTACTACTTCTTGGACGTATTTCCATTTCATAATCTTCAGGAAGTTTAAAATGAAGACCTGTATGATAACAAATGCGTCCATCTTGTTTAAGTTCTATTGAATGAACATAAACATCCATACAAGCATCTCTTTGTTTAGCATAAACTGGAAGTTTAACGGTATCGTCTTCACGCCAAACTTTAACTTTTACTTCGTCAAGTTCTTTAAGTTTGTTAGCTACATCACCAAAAGGTGCACCTTGCATTGCCCAACCAATAGCAGTTGTCAAAATGTCTACAGTTTTACTCATTGTTTAATTAATTTAAGCAGCAAGAACTAAATTTCCTGCAAGTTCAATTTTACGAGATTTATCACCATAAAGAAGAGAATCCATTCTCTTAGTACCTTCACTATTATCTATATTAGAATAATAGCCAGTAATAGCATTATATACTCCCCAAGCAGAGCCAAGTATTTCTCTTTGTCCTATACCAGCAAAATAATAATTATTAATTTCAGAAAGAGTATTAACTTTCTTCATACTTATCTGAGAATCATTAATAGCTCTCCAATCTCTTGTAATAATTTGTTCAACAGTATGTCCAGTTTGTTTAATTCTAAATTGTTCATCTTCAGTAAGAATAACATTAGCAAATATTTGTTGAGCTTTATCATCATTCATTTGTATTTTTCTCATAACATTAAATTGCTCTTGTAAAGCAATAATACGAGTTTCACAAATACCAAGAATTTCAGCCGCAATATCAAGATTAGCATGAACAGATTTAGTATGTCTAAAACTAACATAATTAGTAGAAGTAGCAATAGCAGCATTAAGAGTATTTTGACATACTACTCTAATAGGAGTAAATAAAATCTTAACACCACTACTACCATCATGAGAAGTAGTAAACACAAGATAATTTTCAACAGGGTCTCCATTAACAAGAATATTCTTAGGAAGTTTAGCACTTACAAAAATACGTTCTCCCATACCAAAGAATCCTGCTGTTTGCCAAATAGCTTTATCTTTTCCAATAGCACCATCAAAGAAGGTAAAAGCCTCAACATTTTGAACAGGAGTATATCGTTCTTTAACAATACCGAGAGGAATATTATGGTCTGTACGATAAGTAGCAAAAGCGTTAGGACAATCTACATAATTATTAGAACCAAATACAAAACCATTATCTTCAGCTTTATCTTGATGTAAAGGCATTTTAGCCACTAATTCACATTTAGCAACATTCCAATCAAGACCAGCAGCAGACATAACTTCTGCCGCTGTCTTACAATTTTCAACATTAACAGCTCCTCTATATCTAAAAGGAGCACCTTTAACTACATAACTCATAACTTTTTATATTTACGAATATTATAATGCTTATTAGCAATAACTTCATCTTTATTTATAGGAACTTCATAAAATTGTTGAAGAGCTTTAAGTTTAGGCTCTCTATGGTCTACAACATAAATGCTATTATCTCCATCAACAATAATACAAACAGGAATATTAGGAATACTTTGAATAGTAAAAGAATGTCTATTAACTATATCAGGTCTAATAATACATTTTTCTATATATTCTCCTGTAATAACTCCACCTTTTGAAATATAGATACGATGATTTTTATGAACTAATTCATTAGTACAATCTATTTGTTCTTTATTATCATGAGAATATGCCGCTCTTATATAAAGATTAAAAGCATTATCATTACAAATAGATTGATTAATATTTGTATCTATATAAATATCACTATATCTGGTATTACGAATATAACCTTTTGAATCTGTATAATTCAAAAATTCATCTTCTTTAAGTGTAAGAGGACTAAGAATACCAATATTCCAAATACGACCAATAGTATTAAGTATAAAATCAATTTCATCTTCACTTTGAGGTTTAGTATATTCAATTGCTCTAACAACGCTAAGAGTTTCCTCAAAGCGTTCTTTTTTATAAAGATATTCATTACTTTCTTTATTAAGAGAAGCTAATATAATATTAGCTTCTCTTTTAAGAAGTATTGAAAGACTTTTATCATTAGGACTAACAAAGAAAACTTCTTCCATAACTTATTTTATTTGCAAAGATTGATTTGTAATAACTTTAGCAATAGTAGGAGCAGAAGTATTAGCAATTTTAGAAGACTCTATAATAGTCTTCCAATCATCTTTAGAAGTAACATTTTCCATATGAGTATAAAGAGGTTCTTTACCATAAAGATTTAATGCCATTCCACTCTTAAATAAATCATAAACTGAAGCAGTTTGACTTACATTAATTTTCATAGCAATTAAATCATTAATAGTAAATGGTTCAAAATCTTCACCATGAGTGGCACGAACATTAGCATTAATGCAATCAAGAATACCTTGTAAATCAACATCTTTACCAGCATAAAGAATACCAGCATCTACAAGTTCTCTTACATAACGTTCAAATTCTTCCATAAAAATACGAACACGACTTTCGTCTACTTCAATAGATTGAGAAGAACGAGAGAATAATCTAAAATTAGGAAGTTCAATAAACATATTGGATTTACCATGTTCGCCAAAAGTAAGAACAGCTTGAAGAGCAGCAGCTTTCAGACGTTCAATACGATTTTTATAGACATTTTGCCTATCATTAAATCGTTTCTTTTCATCTTTAAGTGCTTTCTCATCAACTTCCCAAGACTTAATAGCTTTTACATAACTATCAAGTTTCTCTTTAAGTTCTTCTTGTTTAATACAGAGAACATCATATTGTTCATCTGTAATTTCTCCTTCTGCACTTTCAACATCATTGAATATGCGAAGAATATCTTCTGAAATTTGATATAAACTTGCCATAATATTATATTATTTAACATCAAAACCTTTTTGCATTTCATTATATGCTTTTTCTTCAAGCTCAGGAGTAACATCTTCAAGGCGAATACCTTTCATACAAGGACATTCTTTCCATTGAATATTATAGTAACATCTAAGAATCATTAAATCAATATCATCAGCTTTAACAGCCATAATCCAATTATCTGGAGCAATTTCTACTTCAACACAATCTATAACAATAGTATCTTTAGGAGTCCATCCTCTGTCAATATTAATAAGATAAAGATTGCATTTACTGAAATATCTACCAGTAAGAATATTATCTTTATGCTCAAATAAACCACCACTCCAACAAATAGGAAGAACTCCACGAGCATATTGACGTTGCATACCAATATCTACAAGAAGTTTATATTTATTAAAAGAATCATTACAACTATCTCTAAAAATAGATGCTTTTTTATGAGAATTGCACTATTCTTCAAAAATAGGTTCGTTATTTAAATAATCTACTTCTTCATCAGTCATCCAATGAGGTTTACAAATAGTACCATCTTCATAAACATATCTTGTAGATTGTTCAGCAATATTATTAGGACTTACTCTATTAAGTTCTCTACTTGTACTAATTTGAGTAACAACACAAAAAGTATAACGCATAAAATGTTCCCAAATAGGTTCAATTTGTTCAGCTTCTTCAGAAGTAATCTGATTATCATAAATCATATGGAATAAAACAGGATTATCTTTAACAATATCTCTAATAAAATTACCATTAGTAATAATATAAGTATTGTTCTTATATGTAACCCATTTAATATAAGGACAATGCATATAACCAGCAAGACATTGCCAAATAATAGAATCTTTCTTATAAGTAGGAACAGCAGCATAATAAGTTTCATGACGATACATACTTAAATGATTACGTCTTTCAAGACTGCCATAAAGAGCAGAATCATTACCTGTTTCTTTTTTTGTAGCAAATTCTTGCACAACGAGCAACATGAGCTACTTTGTCTTCACCTTGTTGCCATAGTTCAACTTTGGGTTGTATAATTTTCATATTAATTTATTTAAAAAATCCTATTTGTTTTCCAGTATTTTCTTCTACAAAACAATAAGAAACACCGTTCTTTGTTTTGAGAATAAATTCTGGTTTATCAATAAACAGTTGAAAATCTTTACGAACTCCAACTAATTGTCCAGTGCGATAAGGATTATTTGGTTTACTTTTAGCTTCATCAATTGCTATACAAAATACAGTATCATCTTTATATTTAAGACATTCTTTACAAGCGTCCTTACTATAACCAATAACCTTACCATTAGCTTCTTCTATTTCTTTAGCATATTTTGGACCAATTTTACTATTCATAAGAATAGATTCATTCATAGGTTTACCACAAATAGGACAAACCTCATGAACAATAGCAACACCTATACCAGAGTTTGACATATTTCTAAAACTTTATAAAATAATTGCATTAAAGTACCATTGTTATCTATTTCAAAATCCACAGTAAAATCAATAATTTCACTGGAATGTTTAGAATTGTCATCACTGTCGCGATTGACTTTAATCACTTCCCCGTAGAGAGGAGAATCTACAAATCGGATAGCTTCTGCTTCATTAGCAAATCTAATGTCAGGAATAATACACAGTCTTCTTGCAGCAGCAACATTAGCAACTTTAACCATAGCAGAACGTATCCAAATATCTTCATCTAAAAAATATCTACAAATATCAGTACCAAAATATTGCATAAGAGTACGAACTTTAATATAAAGATGTTTATGTTCTTTTATAGCAAATTTAATCATTTCAGAAAGAGGATTTGTATAATATAACTCATCAGTATTATGAATAACAAGAGCGTCATTATCTCTTATTACATCAGCAAAACTAACAAAAGTTTTATTGAAATAATCCCAATAAGCATTATCTTTTTTCTGTCTGTCATTAAAAGTACAACGAGGAATACCAAATATAATACTCATTGCATCTTTCATATTATCAGCAAAATGAACAACTCTATCAGCATTAGTATTATCTATCTTTACTTTCTTTATAAGATAGTCGCCATAAGTAGCACGAGTAACACCAACTGCAAATATATAATTAATCATACTTGCAATAGTATCTTTGCCACTATTTTTAGCACCAGTTATTCCTATAATAAAACTTTTCATATCTAAATATACGAATAATTAATCTTTTGACAAAATAAATTAGTTATTTTATTTAGCTATTTTTAGCTATATATTTTTAGCTGATATAGTTATTCATTAAACCGATATTAGCGTGATATACAGCTAAAAATAGCTATTTTAGATAATTCTCCATACATCGTAAGCATCTTCTGTTTCATCATAAACAAATTGAACATTACCACGAGTATGAATTTCAGAAGAAACAAAACTAAGAACTTCTCCATGAAGTTTAGCTTTAAGTCTGCCATAGTCATCAACTCTACATTTTCTACATTGAGTATCAAACTTTTCAGTACCAAGTAAAATAAAATATTCATAATAAAAAGTATTAGGATTATATCTTTTAACCTCAATATAATATCTATATAGTTTACCTATATTAGGAACAATAAAAAAGTCCTTACCATCAAGATAAGGACTTTTTCTATTAGTAACAGGAGCAATTATTTCATATTTACAAATCATAATATATATGTAGTTTTTATATGAAATGGAAGTTGATTAACTCCACTACGCTCTCCATATTCAACATACATTTGTTTACCAATATATTTATCTTTATTTTGGAGGATAGAGGATTGATAATCTTGACTTCCTCCGACATGACATTCAAAAGTACTATCGTTTACATCATTTTTACATAGAAATAAAGGAATATTATTACGTTTAACACCTTCTGGATAAATATCAATAATAGTAAACTTTCCATCAGTAGACTTTTTATATTTAATCATACTAAGATTACGTTTACCATATTGATATTCAGCAGCAGGATTACGCATGATGAGACCTTCAAAACCTAATTCAATAGACCTATTTCTACTTTTTGTAGCAATATCATCATCATATACATTCCAAGTAGGAAGAACTATAAATCGTTCTTTATTATTTAGATGAGCATCTTTTGACGTAAATACTCCTACATAATCTGATTGACGTTGAAGTAGAAATTCAATACGTTTATCTTGAATAGTATCATCAATAGCAATGTCATAACACCAATATTGGAGAAGTTTATTTTCAGCACAATTAGGGTCTTTAACAAAATGATTAATTTCATTTACACTATGACCCGGAAGATAAACTTCTCCGTCAAGTATATAATGTTCATCAACCATTTTATCAAGAAGTTTATGGTCAATAACACCAAGAAGATAATCTTCAAGATTAGTTAGACTATTCCAATAAGTACCTTCTCTACTTTGAAATTTAAGTCTAATAGGTCTAAACATATCATTAGTATTAACTTCTGCACTAACAAAACATCTAAGACCATTAATTTTCCATTGACCAATAAAAGAAGAAACTTTATTAAATAGTTTATTATTAGTATTATCATAAACTTTAGCAAGCATAGGTAGTAAAGAACCATCAGCAGTAGTACGATAAGCAGGCAGATATTTATCAAGATATGCTAATAGTTCTCCCTCTACGGGGGACTCAACATTATCTTTTATATCATATAGATGTTTATATCCAACTTTTTCTTTTGCTTTAATACGAGAAGTAATCTCTGCTCTTGGTTCCCTATTAGTAGTAATAATTTCACGAGTAATAGTTTTACCTAATATACCATGAAATACCTCAATAGACGCATGGTCAAATGGATGTGCATACCAAACACAAGGCTGACCAAAATTATTACGTCTATATAAACCAAAATTATAATTAAATGGTAACATATTATTTCTTTTTGAAACTAAAAGTCATAGCACTAATTGGAACTCCAACTTCTTTAATTTTAATAGACTTTTTACGTTCTTTCTTTTTAGGAGCATTAAGTTCATCTAATAAATCAGGATTATTACTTTCAATTTTTTCTTTAGTACGAGCATTTTCATAAATATAAACTTTCTTATTAGTAAACATATCTAAAGTAGTATATTTAACAAACTTATTAGGAGGAAGTTTCTTTTTCTTATTTTCTTTCCTATCTTTAATATGATTTTGAACATAAGGATGTTCATATTCAAAAACAATATTTTTAATATGTCTATCAATAAGTTTATCTATATAAGTATTATATATAATTTGATTGGTAAGTTTATAAAGATAGTAACAATAATTTGATATAGCAGAAGTATAAGAGAAATAATTAGTCATCATAGGACGACCACAGCTATATTCTTTAGTACAATCTAAATCTTTAAGTTTATCATTTAATATAGCTATAATATCACTATCGTTTTTTACATCAATACAACTTCGCCAATACATATAATCAACTTTAGGATAATCAACAACAAGAAAAGAATCTTGTTCAGTAATTGGATTAACAAACATCAGATTCATTATCAAAATAATTTATGTTTGTATTTTTATCATAATCGTAAAGAAATATTATAGTATGATTTTTATCATTATTAGGACTATATTTTTCAATAGCCTTTTCATAATAATAATTAGCAGTATTTAAATCATCAGTAACAAGAATAGTATCTCTATTATTATTTACGATTATTCCAACTTCATATCTATACATATCTAAAAGTTCATCAATTTCCATGTATTATCTCATACACTTAGGACATTTATAAACTATAATACGCTTAGGCTTGCCAATTAGAATATGACAATATCTAAACCATTTAAGAGCATTCCATGTTTGAAATTGTTTAGCAATACCATCAATAGTAGTAAAATTACCTTTATCATAATTAACGTTAGAATACATCCATTCTCCATTAGGATTTATAAGATTAAAACGTTCAATATTATGAATATCTTTAAGATTATCAAAATCTAACTCACCATATAGATATATGTCTTTAGCTTGAACAATAACTCCATCATCACGTTCAAATCTAATATTTCCATAATAAGTTTTAGACTTATCTATACGATTTTCTTGTTGTTTTGTTATAGCTTCCATAACTATAACTCTTTTGCCTTTTATAGTATCAGTACGGCAAATCGTTACTCCATTCGGACGTATCCCAAGTAAGTTTATTGTCTTTTCTTTCATATTCTTTTATATATTTAATTGTGTTTATAATCAAATTAGAAACATCACTAAATTTATTATTAGCGACAAGTTCAGCAAAGTCTTTTGCTTTATAACAAGTTGGAATAATAATAGGCAGAATTTGATAATTATTTCTAAGCCAAATAGCTTCAAGTTTTCCTGTTCTATCATTATCCATAAGAGAAACTATTTTACCATTATCAGTAAGTTTACCTCGCAGCCAATCATATTCATTCTGACGAAGTTTATAAGTTTCATGTGGAATATTAATAACTCCTATTTTATCTTTAATTACTCCCCCGTAGAGGGAAGAGTTTCTTATAATTGAAGCTCCAATACTAACTCTATCTTTTGTAGATTTAGTAATAACTATAATATCATAATCATTTCTATCAAGATTATAAATACCTTCAAGATGATTACAATTAGTTATAAAACGAGTAATATCTTTATCTCTTTTAGGAAAATATAATTTAATATTATAAACACCAGACCTATCTTGACCAAGACAATAACCATAACAAGGGTCATTACTATTATAAAAATATTTAGGCTCAGGATTTATATTTCTATTAATATAATATTGCTCAACAGGATAAATAAAATTAAGATTAAGAAATTGTAAAGGAACACCAAATTTATCCCAGTATTGTCTATCATATTCATTCCATTCTCTAACAACTAATTCAATATTAGGTTTTTTATGTTTTATATTTACAATACTTGTATTAATCTCATTAATTAGATTAATATCTTTTTCTTGTCCATAAAAAATATCCTTAAAAGTAAAAGTAATATGTCGAAGAACTTTAATAAAATCATTTTTATTAGTAATATCATATTGTTTATTGTATATACCACTCATAATAAGTGCTACAATATCAAAACAATCTCCCCAAAAATATCCAGCAAAATCTCTAAATTTTAGTTTACCTTTATTATCATATTTAAAACCACAAGTAGGATGTATATCATCTCTTATAGGAGAACATATTAATTCCCCAGTATCTATACAATACTGCACAAGTTTATCAGATAAATTAAGATAAGTACTAAATATAGTAACTTGACTAACTTTACTAAGGATTGATTGTTTAGTAAGATTAGCGGAATTTATATTTCTTCCCATAACTTAATGTTAAAAAAAATAGGCTATACTATGACATACGCCACAGTATAGCCTACATTTAAGAACAATAGTTTAAGAAACACTATTTTTAGAATGGCATATCTTCCGCAGCTTCAGTAGCAATACCTCCGAAATTACCAGCCCCTACCATAGGGTCAGTTACAGGTACACCACCCATAGCGGGAGCCATTCCAGCAGCCATTCCCGGAGCAGGCATATTAGGCTGTTTAGGCTTCTCAATATTCATAGGAATAATAGCTTCTTTAACACTATCTACACGAATAGAGGGAGGAGTATTTTGCTTATAGATTTCAATACAACCTTCTCCTACGAAAGACGGGAAAGATAAATCACCATTATTAATAGGATTCCAACCTTTCTTATTAGTCTTAATATAACGAAGCATTTTAAGCCAAACAGCAGTATTCTTACCGTCCTTACTCTTATAATAAGGCTGACCATCACGTCCTCTATTCATAATATTCTCGAAGTTCTCAAAGAGAGTCTTCCAACCAGCAATAACATTTTCTGGCTCAATAGAAACATATTCTCCTTGTTCATCAAAGTCTTCAAAAGACAAAGACAAAGCAGCAGCTTCATCATCAGTCAAATCACGACCTTTAAGAACATAAACATTAAGAATATGTTTAAGCCAATCAAATACAGAATTAACTTTCCATTCTTCTTTACCACCCGGAATAGTATTAGCGTTACTTTCAACAGCAGTAAATGTCAAAGTTTGATAATGACGCTTATTAGCATCTTCTTCATTAGAAGCAAATGTAATAGTAAGCTTAGGAATTTCAAGACCATTAAACGACGGCATACCAGTCTTATCGTCTCCAATCTGTATCATAGATACAACTACAGAATCAAGATGACCAATAAACAAACCATTTCTATTAGCTTGTTCATGACTAAATTTAAGACGAGTTGTACCACGAGCAGTACCAATACCTCTACGATTAACTTTCTTTACTTGTCCTTCAGCTTTTACTTCTTGTCCAGCAGTTGCTGCGCCTTCAACTGCATTCTTTTTTACTTGTGTCATAAATTTAATAAATTAAAAATTAACGTTAATTATACAATAAAAGTCGAGAACATAATCAATAAGATTACATTCTCGACTTACTTAAATAATCAGATGAATAGATTACTCTTCTTCACCACCTTTACCAATACGAGCAGGTTCTTTATCAACAGATTCGCCGAGAATGAGAGCCTTAACAGTTACATCCTTATAACCATTACTCAATACGATGTCTTGCAAATTCTCAACATCAACATCAAATACACGGTTAAACTTAGTAGCATCATCTCCCATATCAGCTTTAAGCTGTTTCCAAACATTAGAATCGGTGAACGTCAAAGAAGTACCAGCACCAGTCAAACCAGCAGGATTAGCAGCCTTTGAACCTTTATACTTAGGCAACTCACGAGGAGTAACAAAAGCAGACAGAATGTCAATCTGCTCTTCCTTAGTAATACCATCACGAGAAAGAGCATCTTTAGTCTCATCATCAGCTTGCTCCATAGCTTGTTCAAGCATTGTTTCAAAATTCTGAGAAACAAACTTAACTTTATCATTCTTAGTAAGACGTTCAGAAGTAGTCTTCTGATTACCCTTAGTATCATATTCTATAATACCTTTAGCAATAGCCCACATATCAAATTCTTTATGCAGAGCGATAGCAGCTTCAGGAGAGCCAAGTTCCAAACCATTTGCTTCACAGAAAGCAACAACTTCAGCAGCCTTATTGGTAATAGCAGCATCAATGTTAGCTACATTAGACAAGAACATAACATAATCGCCATGACCAACACCAAGTGCACGACTAACAACAGGAGTAATACGGAAATTACCCTCAGTAGAAACTGCGATAACTTGAGGTTCAATACTTACATTACGCTGTCCAGCATTAACTGCACTAAAACCAAATCCCATTGCTTTTACATTTGAAGTTTTCATAATTTAATTACTTTTTATAAATTAATAAATGAGTTTATTTTGAGAATGATTATCTTTTATAACTCAACTACTTCTGCATCCTCAACAGAAGCAATATCATCGTTAGAGAGTTCTCTACCAGAAACAATTTTAAGTTCAGTAGTTTCCATAACTCCCATAAGAATATCAGAAGCAATATCTCTCGCAGCAAGAGTAAAAGCTCTATGTCCAATTAAAATACGAGGATATTTTTTATAAGTATCTTTTTCAAACATTTCTGCTTGAAGAGCATCAGAATAACTAAATCTACCCTTAGCAGTAACTTCTTTACCATTAATTGTTCGAGTAATTTCATACTCTGTAACAAAATCAACAGGTTTATTAGGAATACGATAAACTGGAGTTCTACCAGATTTAGCAATATCAGCAATTTGCTGTTTATTAATAGCAATTCCAAACTGTTTAATATTTAATTGATAATCTTTATATACATTACCATTCAAATCTTGATACCATTTTACAGGATAAACATAAACATTGTCAGTGTTATCTCCAGCCTCTTTAACTTTTAATTCAGCTTCTCTTTGAGAATTACATCTAACAACATATTCAGGAAAACTATTGTCAATATAAACATTAATACCATCTGTATATTCATACAGAGGTTGATAATCTTTAAGACATCTCCAAGTACAACCTGCCTTTGATAATAATGCTTTGACAATATGAATGTCAATACCTGTTTTACCGTTAATAACATGAATATGTTCTATACAAGTAGAAAAAGGAAGATTTAAATCTTGAGCACGCATAAGAACTGCAAGACCGTCATTAACACTTTTAATACCACCTTTATCACTTCTCATTACTTTAGTAAGAAAATTCTCAGCAGCAAGAAGTTGTTTTTCATCAAAAAGGTTAATAGCATTAATTCCTCTATTAAAATCTACTTGATGTTCATGTTTAACAATAGAAGTACCAACATTTTTAGGTTCTTTATGTTGAGCAGGAGATTCAGCATCAACATGACCTTGTGTTTCTTCTTTTTGTTCCACCATATCAAAGAGCATTTGATTTGTTAATCACACTACAATAATAGGGATTATTTCTCATACTACAAAATAATATCACCGGAATTTTCATCATACCCAATAAAATTTTCTGTATCATTGATAACTTTAATAGTAGAGCATTCTTTTTCCCTATTCAATTTATCATTCTCTATTGTGCTATTACAATAAATACGATATATTATAGTAGGTACATTATTAAAACTAACATTAGTAAAACGTGTTCTAATATCTATAATACTATCACATAACGGAGAAGTAAAAATCACTATATCACAAGCTATTTTTAGCTTCACATTCGACGCTGATTTTATAGATAATATATTGAGTAAGCCAGCATTAAAACGCTTCTCGTTGAGGCTTGATTGAGCCTGTGAGCCAATAACACGAGGTTTACCTTTATTAACTCCACTCTTAACAAGAATAGGAATACCCATTTCATCAACAGCAATAGTATTTTCAATACAATCATGGTAATCACCACAACTTAAATCTAAACATTCATTTAGATATTTAGTAACTTTAGCAGCATATTCTCCTCTTTTAGAAATAATAAGAATTTTCTTATCTTTATTGTCAAGACAAATATTCCTAATTACTTCAAGTTTAGCTTCATTATCACAAACTAAATCTCTACGCTGCTTAGCAATAGTATAAAAAGTACAAGCTCGTTCAAATAGAATATTTGGATTATAAATATCATCTATTTGTTTCATAAAATCAACATTGGTATCTAAATTCTCAGACCATCCATTTTCACGAGCAATAGAATTACGAAAGTCAGCAGCACTTATACCAAGAGCTACATCACCTTTCTTACATTTTTCTATATTAGATAATTCTCCAAATATAGAAATAGAAGTAGTAATATAATCTGTATATTTATCATATAGTTTTCTATCATCATCAGAAAGCTCCACACCATGTCGATGTTCCTCTACGGGGGAGTAAATTGAATCAGATTTAACAGAATTATCAATATTAATAGTATCAATAGAAGGTAAAATACTTCTTACATTAGTAATAAAATTATTATCCATTATATTCTTAGTAAGAATACTAAGCATAAAATTAGCATTATTATTTAAATGTTTAATAACATCAAAATTATCATTAATTCCAATAGTAAGAATTAATTTATAAGAATACGAATACTTAATATTAATATAAGTAACACTAAGTATTCTAATATTATAGCCATTATCTTCAGTAATATCTTTACTTCTTAGAAAATCCATAATAGATTTTCTTGTTTCATAAGTATCAACTCCAATAAATATTTGTTGATTAGGATGTTTCTTAGAAAATGGAACTATAATATTATAAACAAGTTCAGGTATAACAGATGTAGTAAAACAATAAACACTTGCTTTACCTTTAAGATTTTGAAAACCATCAGTAACTTGTTTAATAAATTTATCTTTAGAAGTCAGCATCATTAAAAAGACTATTATATTGACCAGACATTTTCTTAAGAAGTACTTTTCCAGATTTAACTCCTCTACTTGCATCACCTTTTTGATTAGGACTAATGCTAAGTTTTATAGGGTCTATAATCTTTAGAGCTTCTTGATAATAATAAGAATAATTAATATTCCTATATTCAATTCTTAAATCGTCAAGAGTATTAAGTACGACAACTTGTTTTCCAGCACATAAACCATTTCTTGCCCCAGTATTATCATTTACTTTTTCTATTATTCCACCTTTATTAGAAACATAAAATCTAACATTTCTTTGAAGTATATTACACGTAGAACCTTTAGTTATTTCAACATGAAATTGTCTACCAACATTTTGTGTTTTACAAAAATCAAGTATATTTCTACATTCATATAAAGTTTCAAGAACAGGTTTATTATAAATAAAATAATTAACAACAGCTTGAGCAACAATAGGCATATCATATCCTTTTTGTAAATCAACTCTATACATAAAAGGATTTAATACACCTTTATAAGACAGTTTACCATTTAATTCTTCAATAATATAGTTATTAATATCACGATTAATATAACATTTATATTCTTCACTATCAGCATCAAGTCCTGTCAATTTTTTCCAATCAGATGCAATAGTTTCAAAAGTAGCCTTATCTTTCTTATATAATTTAATAACAATACCATCAGTATTAGCACTCATAACTTCAATACCTGCAAGTTCAAGACTTTCACATAACATCATAATCATTAATTGACCATTAATAGTAACTTTAAGAACTGCAAGTCTATCACAAATATCACCTCTTTCAAACCCAAGTTTTCCATAAATAGAATTAATCACAATCTTTAATACTTGAGCAAGAGTATCTTTAGGAATACCATCAATATATTCTTCTTTACTATGTTTAGCAGTAACACGAGTTTCTTTAAGCCAGTGAATAAGTTTAACAAAAACTCCTTCATTAAGATGAGCTGGAGCAATTTTATAAACATCCATTATAGATGGATAAAATGAAGCTATATCCCAATGAACGTAAATATAACTATCATCTGTAATTTTATCCCAAATAGAATCACTCGCTACGCTCGTGGACTCCCCCGTAGAGGGAGAATCAATATAAACCAGCTTACTCTTTAATTCTCTTGGTATATCTTGACTATGAAGTCCACCAGTGGCAATAGTATAAATTAACTTATTAAGTTTAACTTCAAACCAACCACCATTAGTAGAAGTCTTAATATATTTATATTCTGGATGTTTATTAGCAACATCTTTAAGACCTTCTTTTCCAAGAGAATATACAGTAACTTTCTTCATTTCTTCAAGCAAACCTTGAAGTTCGGGAGTTTGAAATTTAATAAAAGGAAAAATAACACGTTTAAAAGCCATTGCAGTACGTTCAGTTTTACGTCCTCGCCATTGACTTTCAGCAAGACCACTAAATTCACTATAAAACTTAACAAAAAGATTATCTGCAATATTACTTCTTGAACTACTAAGAACATTAACTCCATACGCTTTAGATATATTATATCTCAAACGAATTTCATCAATATAAAGTCTAATCATTTCACAAACAATAAAGACATCGTTTTTATTATAATGCATCATAGGTGGAATCCATTCATCAATAATAAATCTATCCCACTTATTAACAAGTTTATTAATTTGTTCAGCACTAAGACCTTTATAACGATAATCTTTTTGATATAAATGAATATCTTTATCTCCAATAGGAGGAAGTTCATATTCTAATAATTCATACCATTGAAGATTTATAGAAGTTTGTTTAAGACTTTTTCCAAAATAAATATCATTACCTTTTGCATCTTTACCTTTTCCAACTTTATTTAATGCAAATATAGTCATAATATCTATATCAGTATAAGGTATATTATATTTATGTAAAGAAGTAAGAAAATAATCACTTCTTGCCATTTCAGGATTATCTTGAAGTTCAATAATTTTCTTACTTGTTTCATAAAGTTTAGTAATAAGTTCTTTAGTAGAATTAGTTTGATTAGCAAACATAAGTAATGCAGCAACCATTAATTTATCATACTTAGAACTATTATAACCAAATATATCACTACGAACAGCAATATTTTTATCATTATAATGTGGACGCATTTCATTTATATATCCAAGCATAGGTAATAATTGGCTATCATCAGTATCAGTAATATAAAAAGATTTATAATTTACTTTATCAAGATTTTTTTTAATTTCTTCAACAGTATATATTTGTGTAAGAGGAACAGGTTCTTTCTTACCTTTAGCATTTATTATACAAGCGTCAGCAAATGTTCTAAGATAATCACCAACATCTATAATAGTTAATGAAAAGAAGTTTGGCAATATTTCTACGTCATAAGAATAACTAAAAATCATTTAGAGCTTCATTTAGTTGTTTCATAAAAATATCTTTTAGATTTTGATTATCGTAATACATAACTCCAGGACTAATAACAGTTTTAACAACAAATTTACCTCTATTACAATTATACAAACCAAAATCATATAATTGTTTATCAAAGATAATAAGTTTACGAGGAGTAATACGACCAACTTCATAAAAAAGATTTGTAATACAAGATTTAATAGCATCTTTTTCCAAATTAAAATCTGTTTTATTTAGACACTTAATAGAACGAGTAATATAACATTCTTCAAGAATATCTTTACCTTTTATTTCTTTGTAAATATCTTGTATAATCTTTAACATAGTAGGATATCCAATTCCAGCTTTAACATCATAAGAAGGTAAAATCATAATAGTATCTGTCATAATATTTCCAGTACCAAAAATAATTTTATCATCTTGTTCTGCATATAACTTTAATGGACAATTAGCACAAATATCAGCTTTATGAATATATAGCATTGTACTATAATGTTCAACAGCTAATTCAACTTCTTTATTTCTACGCTTAGTTCCCATAACATAATATCAATTCTTTATGAGCACGAGAACATCCAACATATAATCTACGAAGTAAATCATCTTGATTAGCATAAGGATGTCCCATACGGTCATAAACCATATTATTAACATCTACAAATACTGTATTATAAGTACTTCCTTGACTTTTATGAGAAGTTATAGCAAATCCATAATCAATATCTCTATCATACAATGTTCTACCATTTCTGTCTATAATGTTAGCTGCAAGAAGATATTTCTTCTTAAAAGCATAATATTCTTTCCAACGAGCTACACGAGTACCACCATTAGCATTTTTAGCAGAAGTTATAAGGTCTGTAAGAGTTTTATGATATTTTTGAATAGTATATTTATCTCTATGGTCTATAACAAATAATGGACGAGTAATAGTTCCACCATGAATTAATTGAAACTTAACAAGAAATCCTTTAAAACCATATTTATCATCTACAAAATTAACAATATCATTAATGATATATTCTTCAGAATTATTAATAACTATTTCCATGAACTCATTAACTATCGTTTCATACGACATAATAAGGTCATTTTTAGTAATAATATTTTTATCAGCATCTTTAATGATAGTATTACGAATATAATTATTCCAGCCACTAACGCAAGCATTAGTATAACCGATAATACGATACATATCAATATTTTTTGTATAAGCTTCATCTGAAAAAGAAATATCTATTAATGATTTGAAACCAGAAGCACCACAAATACTAAATCCTTCATTTATTTCATTGTATTTAGTAATACCAACATTTTTACTTATATATTCTAAGAAACGATATGTTTTATGTTCAATATCATAACGAAGAAGATTAAGTAAATTAGTAATAGGATTATTAGCTGCTTGTCTAACAACTTGTTGAAGTTTATAAACTTCAAAACATCTATCAAAAGCAATAGATTTATTCTCATTTACAGGAGCAAGCTGATAAGCATCACCAATAAATATAATTTTAATTTCTAACTCTTTACATTTATTACAAATAAAAGTAACAAGTTTAGCAGGTAACATAGAAGCCTCATCCACAAGCAAAAGTCTAACATTTTCAAGTTTAGGCTTAGCCATAGGATTAAATTGAGGATTAGCAGGGTCAAAATCTTCAAGTCTTAAATCAAGTCTAAGACCAAAAGTACTTTGAATAGTATCAACGACTTTTCCGCCAAGAGCTTGACTAAATACACGACAAGCTTTATGAGTAGGAGAAGTACATTTAATTACACTATTGCTATATTTACAATGTGTAATAATATATTTAGTGATAAAAGTTTTACCAGTACCACCAGCTCCAGTTAATCCTACGATATAACTCGCAGGATTAAAAGGAGCAGCAATGAAGTCAATAATATTACCTATTGCTATTTGTTGGTCGTCAGTAAAACTATATTTTCCACTATCTACTTTATCTTTACCAACATTTTCAAGTTTCATTAAATCTTCTTTTTAGTATAATTGCATTAATTTCTTTATAATGTTCTTTATAGAAAGCTAATGCTTCGTGAGCATCATCATTATTAAAATCTATCCAAACTTTTTTAATATTAAATATTTTAGCAGTTAATGGATGATTAATAATAATATCTCCAGAAACAATACATCCAGGAGCAAAAGGCAAATATAAATTATGATTACATTCTGTATATTCTCCAGGACTACAAATAATACAAATTCTACGTTTATCATCATATCCTTGAGCATATATCATATCTTTACCTTTACATGAATAACATTCAGAATTGATATTATAATATCTATCATTAATTTTTACATAATAATTAGCATTAATATCAATATGAACAACACCTATAACATTCTTTTCTACAACCTCATATTTGTTAATATTATTAGAGGTTTTTCTCTTATTAGATTCTTTCTTAACAAGAGAAAAGTCGAAAGAAGGCATAACATTATATTATTTAGTTTTAACACGACGCATAGTAGACTTAACCATAGCAGCCATATTAAGTTTGGCTTCTCTTTTAGCAGTCTTACTATTCGTATTATCAACATCATCGCCCATAGTTTTCTTAGGAGTAGGTTTCTTACTAAGTTTTGCAGTAAATACTACAACATAAGCATGGACTTTACACAAGTAATCAATCTTACCCCAAGTACCATTTCCTATATCAGTAGAATTTTTAACAACTTCTACTACATGTTCAACAGCATTAACTTGAACACTATTCTTTTTAGAGATACTGCGAATAACACTTGCTTCGTCGTAAGTTCTTTTCTTAGACATAACTTTACACAAATTAAAATATTAATAATTAAGTTTATTAGTTGTATTAGAAATATTAACAATATAAATCACAATAATATTTATATTATCATTAAACATTAATTTCATGTCGTTGAACATAAGTAAGAGTACCATGATAACCACGACAACGAAGTTCATCAATAAGCTCTCTGGGGGTAAACTTAGCTAAATCAGGATTACCACTACCAGACTTTGCTTTACAAGCTCTACAAATGACTTCATAACCATCTTTTGAACGACCATGCTTATTAAAAGCTGTTACTGGAAGTTCATTACCACAACAAGC
>UMAX01048457.1_pt1 | contig 51447 bp, 46 predicted proteins | sample 1963821 | NCBI WGS metagenome assembly UMAX01 (sample SAMEA4835927, study PRJEB28245) | human gut metagenome | biome: gut microbiome; material: fecal sample | place: Denmark | collected 2008 | reverse complement strand
GGTTTTTCTGCCCTCTTTTCTTCTATGTAGGATTTAAAACGGTATATAAATATGAAAAAAATATTGGGCGTATTCTTGCTTTTGGTAGCGTTATTATCTTTTGGCTGCGCTAAGCAGGAAGAAACACAAAATAAAATAGATGTTAAGAACAGAAATACGGTCACTTTAGCTGCTTATCGTCATCTTGCTCCCGGTAATAAGGATGCCTATTATTGCAGCAAGATTCTTGGAGTTTGGGAGCCGTTGATAACAAGGGATGAAGCAGGTTTGCCAGCACCTTGTCTGGCTGAAAGATGGGAAATGCAGGATGATGGCAAGGTATGGATATTTCGTTTAAGAAAAAATGTATATTTTCAAAATGGAACGCGGTTTAATGCTGATTCTGTAATTGCTAATTTTGACAGAATGAAAAAGGGCTTGAAGCGTTCTAATTTTTACAGCTTATCATTAGCCTTATATTATCCGTCTTTAATCAGCTATAAAAAAATGGACGAATATACTGTCAGATTGGTATTTAAAGAACCGAATATTAACCAATTATATAAAATGACGGATTTCGGCAGTCCGATGTTTGCCCCTGAATGCTTTGATGCCAATGGTGATTTTAAGGACATAGCTATAGGTACAGGGCCGTATAAAATTACCGAGAATGTTATGAATAAATATGTCGTTTTAAGGCGTAATGATAATTATTGGGGTGAAAAAGGCAAGATAAAAGATTTTGTTGTGCGCAATATTCCCAATACAGATACACGCTATGCAGCACTTAAATCCGGTGAAATTGATGGAGTATTAGATTTAAATGCAATACCGCCGTTTTTAGCTGACGAAATCAAGCAAGATAAGCGCTTTGCTGTGGCAAGCAATAAATCGACAATGATACGTTATCTTGCTTTGAATAACAGCCGTTTTCCATTTAACGATGTTCGTATGCGGCAGGCTGTAAGCCTGGCGATTGACCGTAAAAATCTTGTCGATGCATTATATATGGGGTATGCAGAGCCGACAATGAATGTATTGAATTACACCAATTTCCCTTGGAGCATAATTTAGCAAAAGCTAAGCAGCTGGCACATGAAGTATTAGGGGATAAACGCTGTGATGTTATCTATTGCATAAACGGTGCGGAGCCGTTGCAGAAGGGCGAGGCTGAGCTGATTGCTTATTGGCTGGGTAAAATAGGATTGGATGTCCATATTCAGTCTTTGGAGTATGCTACAAGAGCGAAAATGCTGCGCAAGGGCGATTATGATATCGCACGTCTGCAAAAGGGACTGGCAAATGGAGATCCATACGAGGTACTTAACAGTTTTCTGATGCCGACAGGTTCTATTTATATAAGCAGTCACACAGGCTACCAGAATAAAGAACTGCAGGGATTGATGCAAGAGGTAAAACATACAGTTGATGAAAAAGAGCGTCAGCGGATTTTTGATCGGGTGCAGGAAATCGCTGTGGAAGAGGAACCGTTGGTAGCTCTTTTCAATGATATGAACATCGTTGCCTATAATAAGCGTTTAAAAAATTATAAACCTTTAATCTATGGTGTAGATTTGAGTAAGGTAGAATTGGCGGAGAATTATGATTAGATATTGTTATCGAAGAATTTTATTGGCCATACCTGTAATGGTCGGTATTAGCCTTTTAGCGTTCATTCTGGGGTTGTTATCACCAGGTGACCCGGCGGAGTTTGCCTTGAATCAGGATGGTCTGGATGCACCTACGGATGCGCAGATAGCAGCGATGCGTGAAGAGCTTGGCTTGAACAGACCTATATATGTGCAGTATTTCAGTTGGTTTGCGCAGGTGCTGCATGGTAATTTCGGCAGCAGCTACATTAGCGGCAAGGATATTTTGCATGAGCTTTTGCTGCGCCTGCCGGTGACGGTGGAGCTGGCGCTGCTGGCTTTGGCTATTGCTACGGTTGTTGGCATTGCATTTGGCACCTTATGCGCTGTTTACAAAAACAGCTGGTTGGATGATGCGGTACAGTTTTTGACTAATATACTTTTAGCTGTACCCGGCTTTTGGCTGGCGTTGCTGATGATTTTATTGTTCAGCGAAACGTTGCGTCTGCTGCCGACAAGCGGCAGTGAGAGCCTGCGTTACTTTATTATGCCGGCGTTGGCGGTTTCCTTCTCTACCTCAGCAACAGTGTGCCGCTATATGCGCAGCTCGCTGCTGACGGAATTTGCTTCGCAGTATTTTCTCGTAGCGCGTGTACGCGGAATCAGCAAAATAAAGCTGCTTTTTTGCTATGCGTTTCCTAATGCTATGCTGCCTGTAATTGCTTTGCTGGGTAATTATCTGGCAGGCATTTTGGGCGGTTCGGTTATTGCGGAAAGTATTTTTGCTTTGCCGGGCATCAGTAGCATGGCCTTGGAAGCGATTCGCTTCCGCGATTACCCTGTATTGCAGGCCTATGTGCTTTTTACAGGCTGGCTGTTGGTATTGATAACCTTAGCGGTTGATTTACTGATGTTTTATCTGAATCCGAAGCTGAGAGGAGGCGCTGAAGTACATGACTAAAAAAATACAGCTTAACTTCGCTATTTTGGTACTTGCGTTTATCATTCTCGGCAGTATTTTAGCTCCGCTTCTGGCAACGCATAATCCCTTTGAGCCGGATATGGCTAACCGTCTGCAAAGTCCCTGCTGGCAGCATTTCTTCGGCACGGATGCTTTAGGCCGTGATATGTTCAGCCGTATTCTTTATGGCGGACGGGCATCAATGCTGCTCACCTTGATTTCGTCGGTTTTGGCGTTGATTTTAGGTGTGGGTGTTGGTCTGTTGTGCGGTTTTTACGGCGGTAAATTAGACATGTTCTTTACTGTTTTAAGCAATATTTTTCAGGGAATACCCGGAAGCTGCTTTATGATAGCTTTAGCCGGTATTCTTGGACCGAGTATTTATAGCCTTGTATTGGCGTTGGTTGTGACATCCTGGGCCGGCTTTTCGCGCATTGTGCGTGCAGAAGTTTTGCAGATGATGGGAGAGCCGTTTATCGAAGGTCTTCGTTGTCTTGGTTGCAGTGATTTGCGAATTATTGCCTGTCATTTACTGCCCAACATTGCGAACAAGCTGCTTGTGCTGGTAACTATTCGCCTTGGCCGAGGCATATTGGCAATTGCCGGCCTGAGCTTTTTGGGATTAGGTGTACAGCCGCCGACTCCTGACTGGAGTGTAATGATTAACGATGCTATTATGTATTATCGCAGCTCACCGCATTTGATTATAATTCCCGGTCTGTTTGTATTTTTGCTGATTTATTCTCTTAATATTATCGGTGAGCATCTGCGTGACAGCTTAGATACACAGCTTGATGAGGTACGCAAATGGTAAAAAATCTGGTGTTAGAAAATATATCTGTAGGCTTTAAGTTGCCGCAAGGCGTATTTTATGCTGTAGATGATGTAAGCCTGAGTTTGCCTGGAGGTAATTTTACTGCGATTATCGGTGAAAGCGGTTGCGGTAAATCTGTACTGGGGCAGGCAATCTTAAACATATTGCCATCTGGAGTTATTAAAAAGGGCAGAGTGCTTTATAATGGCGAGCAGGTGGAAAAAATATTATCTGCTTTTGGTATTATTCCGCAAAATCCCAGTGAGTCATTAAATCCTGTGCGCAAAATAGGCAAGCAGATGCAGGATATTTTGGCTGTTCATAATATTGTAGATAGTGACAATAGCTATAAAAAGCAGTGCCTGCGTTTATTCGGCCTGCAGGAGGCTGACCGTGTTTTGGCTGCATATCCGCATGAGCTTTCCGGCGGTATGCTGCAGCGTGTATTGTGTGCTATGGCTGTCAGCAGTAAGCCTGAATGGATTTTGGCGGATGAACCTACCAAAGGCCTTGATGAACAGGTTGGCGCCATTGTTCGCAAAAATTTGCTGACGATTAAGCAGGATTTGCATTTAAGTATGCTGATTATTACGCATGATATCGCTTTGGCACAAGAGGTGTGTGATGATGTGCTGGTGATGTACGCGGGACAGGTTTTGGAGCATAATGCGGATATTTGGCATAAACCGCTGCATCCGTATACCAAAGGATTTTTGCAGGCTTTGCCCAAGAATGGTCTGCAGGTTATTCCGGGAAAGGCACCTGTGCCGGGAGAAAGCTTTACCGGCTGTAAGTTTGCGGCACGCTGCCCTTATTGCACAACGCGTTGCAAGGAAGAAATGCCTGCCATGAAGCAGGTCGGTGATGCGGAAGTGAGGTGCTTTTTGTATGCTGAAGGCTGAAAATATTTTTAAAAGCTTTGTTGACCGCAGCAACGGAAAAACCTTTGAGCTTTTGCATGATGTTTCACTGGAGCTCAAGTCCGGTGAAGCAGTGGCGCTGATGGGTGGCAGTGGCAGCGGCAAAAGCACGCTGGCGCGTATTTTGCTGCGCCTGCTTTCTTGTGATTCCGGTAAAATATATTTTCAGGGGCAGGATATTACTAAGGTGACAGGTAAAGATTTAAGCGTTTTCAGGCGCAATGTACAGTTTATTTCACAGCGTCCGGAAAGCTTTCTTGATCCGCGTCAGACCTTAGGTTCTAGTCTGCGGGAAGCATTTACTGTTTTTAATCTGCCTTATGATGAAGAAAAAATCAAAGAGATACTGGATTTGGTAAAGCTCAATGCAGAGCTTTTGCAGCGCTATCCGCATCAAGTGAGCGGCGGCGAAATTCAGCGTATCTGCCTGGTAAGAGCACTGTTGTTAGAGCCGAAACTGCTTGTTTTGGATGAACCGACATCTATGTTGGATATTTCCGTACAGGCTCAGATTTTACATTTGTTGCGTGATATACGCAGGGAAAAGCAGCTGGCTTATTTGTTTATTACGCATGATAAACAGCTTGCGGAATGGCTTTGCGACAGAGTTTTGCATATAGAGCAGGGGCAATTAAAGTAATTCATCTAATCTAGATTATACAAATCATGATTAGATGAATTGATAGTCTGATAAAAAATCTTGGGTAAATTAGAGTTATACTTTAGTTTACCCGTTTATTTACGTGCATAGTGTCAGAATATTCACTTGACAGCAATTGAAACATATGCTATAATTTCGAACGAAATGTAATAAATGTTAAAAAATGAACTTAATAAATTCAAGCTATCAGGTGTCGAAAGACTTAATAAGTAAGCAGGTGTGAAACCTGCGCTGTCACGCAGCTGTAAAGTGGAGCAAGCCTTAATTATGTCACTGGGAAACCGGGAAGGCAAGACTTGCGAAGAAACTGAGCCAGAAGAATTGCCTGAAAAAGTTAACGGGAGTGTACTGCGAGTGACAGGAGGCTACTAGGGAATGAGTGCGCCTTTCTGTAATTTTGCAGGAAGGCGTTTTTCTTGCCGGAAAACGCAAATCCCGCAACACATGGCTTTTAACCGTCGTTGCATGCGAAACTCGGACAGCTCGGCAGCGAAGGTTAAAAATAAATTTTTTGATGAGGTGTATAAGTATGACGAAAAAGAAAAAAGCATTGGTAATGTCAGTACTGTGCGCAGTAGCAAGCGTAGGCTTTGTGATGGGTGCAAGTGCGGAAACTATGCATGGTAATCTTGAAGAGGTTGTCATCGAAGGAAGTGCAGATGTATTGCCGGGGGGGGATGGTTGCCGAGACTGGTAACGTTGGTATCATTGGCAATAAAAATGTAATGGATGTGCCTTTTTCTCAAACCAATGTTACAGCTGACGCTATGGAAACCTTTGGCGGTATGAACCAGCCTTTGGATAATATTCTGGTAAATATTCCTTCCGTTCGTCAGACCGGTACCATGCTACATGGTGATTTTTCTGTAAGAGGTAAATCTATCAATGGTTCATTCTTCTATCTGAATGGCGTTCCGGGAATGTTATGGCAGTTTACAGTTCCGACTTTTATGGCTGAAAGCATTCAGGTTACCGAAGGACCGAATAAAGCTATTTCCGGCTCCTTCCCCACAGGTGAAGGCACCGGTGTTGCTGCGGTAGTAAATGTTGAGAGCAAAAAAGCCCTTGATAAGCCTGTACTCAGATATAAACAAGTATTTTCCGGTGAAAGCGGCTTAGGTGAATATCTTGATATCGGCAAAAGATTTGGTAAAAATAAAGAATGGGGTGTCAGAGTAAATACAGAGGTATTAAATGGCAACCCTGGTCATTATAAAGCAAGCAAAGAGGGTTCCAGCATTTTTGCCAACATCGACCATCAGGACGCTGACAGTAAATCTAATTTGCTCGTCGGTTACCAATATTATGAAGTTGATGATGGTATGAGATGGTTCGGCTTTGATTCCGGCAATGTAAATAATGGTCTTTTGACTCACGTTCCCTCTGCTCCGAATTCCAAAAACAATTACAGCTTCCCCGGCATGACCAAAGCCGCTGAATGCGCAGTGATGGTATTGAACCATGAGCAGGCAATTGGTCACGGCACTAAGGCCTTCTTTAACGGCGGTTGGACAAGAAGTAATTTGCGTAAAAATATTACCGGTTTAGGCAGCCGCTTATATATTCTTGATGATGCAGGCAATTATGCAGGCAAATATTTTACCAGAAGAACCCCTGTACATAAATATTATGTACAGACTGGTATCGAAAATAAATTTAAAACCGGTGAAGTAGAGCATGATGTTGTTTTAGCAGCTGACAAATCCTGGTATAAGTCCTGGACCGGTGTTGTCGGTGGCTATGGGCAGACTAACTTCAAAGGCTTGGGTGGTACCTTAGCAGGTGGCGTTAATCCTAATGAGAGCGTAAACATTCCTAAATTCAGCAGCTTCCATGACACAACAAGAAACTTCTGGGGTGTTTCTCTGATGGATACTATGAAATTAGGCAAGGCTCAGATGATGTTAGGCGTGCATAAGCATGAGTCAAAAGCGGTTCACCATCCTGATCCGACTCAATCCGGTAATGTAAAAACTGTTAAGTCCAGCGATGTTTGTCCTGCTTTCGGCTTTATTTACCAACCTACAGATGAAGTATCCATTTATGCTAGCCATTCCGAATTCTTTGATGCAGGCGAAAAAGTCAGCGACAGCACCGCTTATAATGCAGGTGAAATCTTAGATCCGTCTAAGAGCAAAATGGACGAAATCGGCGTTAAATACAGCAATAAGAACTTCTTGGCTACATTGGCTCTGTTCAAAAACAGAGAAGCCTCTACCTTAAAGATATACGACGATAAAAAGCCTGATTGGTTTTGGGTTACCAATGATGGCGAAAATGAGTACAAGGGTATAGAGCTGTCTATCAATGGAGCTATTGCAGATAAATGGAATGCTTTTGGTGGTTTAATGTATCTTGATACAGAAAGAGTAAGAACCAATAAAGGTGCCTATGATGGCTACAGAGTAGGCGGGATTCCGAGATTCAACGCTGTTGCCGGCTTACAATATAAACCGAATAATGATTTGTCACTTTTGGCAAGAGCCGTATATGTTGGTCCTACTCCTATTTTCCCGGCAAGCAATGCGATTGAATGGGAAGTTCCTTCTTATACTACTTTTGATGCAGGCGTTAATTACAAGACACAAATTAATAAAATGCCTGTTACATTGAGTGCTATGTGCTATAATTTGACTGGTAAAGATTATTGGATTGCTTATGGTTCCGGACTGCATTTGTCCAGCCCCAGAACCTTCATGCTGTCAGCTCAATTTGATATTTAATTTATGATGTTTAAGAGGGCGGTGTTACTGCCCTTTTTTCTTTAAAATTACATAGTTTTGGTAGTGTTATGAAAAAAATATATTGTATTATTGCTCTTATATTACTCGTTCTTGCGAGCGGTTGCGGCAAGCAGGAAGATATTAAGGAATCTGCGATAAATAAAGATAATGATACAGTGATTCTTGCAGGCTATCGTCAGCTTGCTCCTGGTAATAAGGATGCCTATTATTGCAGCAGCTCATTAGGTGTTTGGGAGCCTTTGATTACTAAGGACAAGGATAATAAGCCTGCACCTTGTCTGGCGCAAAGCTGGGAGATGCAGGACAATGGTAAAATTTGGATTTTTCATCTGCGTAAAAATGTCCTGTTTCATAACGGAACAAAATTTAATGCGGATTCGGTGATTGCTAATTTTGACCGGATGAAAAAGGGTGTTAAGCGTTCAACCTTTTATGGCTTGAATATAGATGCATTTTATCCTTCGCTGTTGAAATATGAAAAATTAGATGAGTATACTGTTAAACTGACCTTTAAAGAAGCAAATATTAACGAACTGTATAAGATGACAGATTTCGGCAGTCCGATTTATGCTCCGGAATGCTTCGCTGAAGATGGTAATTTTAAAACCTTCGCAATAGGCACCGGACCGTATAGAATAATAGAAAATAAACTGAACAGTCATGTTAAGATAGAGCGTTATGATAATTATTGGGGTGAAAAGGGAAAAATAAAAACATTTATTGTGCGCAAAATACCTAATACGGATACACGTTATGCTGCATTAAAATCCGGCGAAATTGACGGCGTAACCGATTTGAATGCAATACCGCCTTTTTTAGCGGACGAACTGAAAAAGGATAGCAATTTTGTTGTTTATAAAAATAAATCGACGATGGTACGCTATCTGGCATTAAACGGTACTAAATTTCCTTTTAATGATGTCAGGATGAGGCAGGCTGTAAGTCTGGCAATTGATAGGCAGGATTTAGTTAATGCTTTGTATATGGGCTATGCCATACCGACTGTCAACATTCTGAATTATTGCAGTCCGGGATATAAAGAGTTCCCAGTAAGGCATGACTTGCAAGAAGCGAAACGTCTTGCACATGAGGTGCTTGGAGATAAGCGTGTAGAGATTGTTTACGGAATTAACGGAGCGGAGCCTTTGCAAAAAGGCGAAGCAGAAATTATTGCTTATTGGCTGAAAGATATTGGTTTAGATGTTAAAATAAGAGTATTGGAATATGCAACCTTATTAAAAATGATACGGAAAGGAGAGTGTAATATAGTTCGTTTGCAAAAGGGTTTGGCTAACGGAGATCCGTATACTGCCTTGTATCCCTTTGTAATGCCTGACGGAGCGTTAAACAAGAACAATAGCGTTGCGTATGAAAATGATGAAATTGTTGAATTGATGAACGAGGTTAAGCATACTACGGACGAGCAGAAACGACGCGAGATATTCAATAGAATACAAGAAATTGCTGTTGAAGAGCAGCCGGTAGTTCCTTTGTTTAACGATATGGCAATTGCTGCGACCAGCAGTCGTATAAAAATTTACGGTGCCATCAATAAAATTGAACTTGTAACAGATGATGAGTAAAAATTGTAATGATATATTATGAAGAGAGGTAAACTCTATGAACCAATATTATCAGGATAACATGCTTTTTGGCATGAACCCTTCAAGTTATCTGCATCGCTACGCCGTTAACGGCAAGGTGTCGGGAAATCTTGCCTGCATCAGCGAAATCAAAAATGCTGCCGTGGTTTTATACAGTCCGCGCGGCTGCGGCTTTCATTACCGCTGTCATGTGCGCAGCGGCCAAAGCCCGGTTTATGAGCTGGAATGTGCGGATTTGCGCAACAATGATGTAATTTTCGGCGGCGAGCAAAAGCTGACGGCTTTATTGCAAAAGGTAGAGCGTGAGCAGCAGCCGGAGATTATTTTTCTGCTGCCTTCCGTGGTGTCGGATATTATTAATGATGATTTGGCAGGCTTGGCCTGCAGCCTGCAGCCGCAGTTTAAAGCAAAGCTTGTGCCGATTACGTCACAGGTTTTTTCGCATATGGACAAGAGCAACGGCCGCAAGGTTTTGCGTGAAAAGGCTTGCCAAAAGCAGAAGCAAAAGTTTTCTTCCAGTGCGGTCTATCCCGGCTGCGGTTATGTAGAGGTGATGGATGCGCTGGTTGAGCAAGTTATGGAGCCTCAAAGCGTACAGCCGCTGAGTGTAAATATCGAAGCATTTGTCTGGGGTTATAACGGCGAGGATAAGCTGCAGGGTATGAGCGAGATGCTGCAGAAAATGGGGATTACCGTAAATGCTTATCTGCCTGCCGCTGATTTGCAGACAATCAAAAGGGCTCTGCGGGCAGCGCTGAATATAGTACGTCGCAAGAAGTGGGCATTGGCGATGGAGCAGCGCTTTGGCACGCCTTTTCTGCATGTTGCCGATATGCAGGAGTGGCATGGCATCGAAGGAATCAGTGATTTATACAGGCAAATAGGAAAAATGCTTGGCTGTGAGGATGCTGTTGAACGCGTGCTGCAGGAAGAATATGAACGGGTTGCCGCCCGGTATCAGGAACTGCGTGCAGACTTTGCCAAGTATAAGTTTTGCTTAATTGCGCACGGTATTGCATATTTGCCGGATGCGCTGCGCGTTTATCAGCAGGATTATGGTCTGCCGATTACGAAAATATGCATTATCATGAATCCTTCCTACCAGGCGGAAACCGGTTTGGATGATGCAATGATGCAGAGATTTAAGGACAGGATAGAGCTTGCTAAGGCTGAGTATGGCTGTGAGGCGCAAGTTTTATTGGAGCCTTCGGATGATGTTTTGCGTGAAGCTGCGCAGAGTTGTGACTTTGTTATCTGCAACGGTCATCCGCGCTATGCTTCTTTAAATGTTCCGGTGCTCTATAATTTGTTTGACCGTTCGGTGTGGAATTATCAGGGCTTTGTAGATATTATGGAAGAAGTTTGGCAGATGCTGCAGCAACCGCAGCGTACAGGCAGCAGTCTTTTGCTGAGCAAACTGGCCTATGACCCGGTATTTTATCCGATGCGCGAGGCTGATAAAGACAGTAAAGCATCACGCGAACTGTATAGCAGAGTATGGAGGCAGAGAAAATAATGAAACCATTAAGTAGCTGTGCGTTGTTTGGTGCTGTGCGTGCTCTTGGCGGTATTAAGGATGCCTTAATCCTGCAGCATTCCGTTGTCGGCTGTCAGTGGGGCAGCCTGACATTCAGATATGCAGGCAAGCCTTATGATGTACGTCAGGCCTCTGATGTTATCTATGATGAAGATGTTGTTAATGGCGGCGAGAAGGTCTTGCGCAAGGCTTTGCAGGAAGCGGAGCGTATTTTTGCGCATTGCGGTGCGGTATTTGTAGTCAGCGGCTGCGTGCCGAATATGATCGGCGATGATGTGGACGGTATTTTGGCTACTACCGAAGGCTCGCAGAAATTATTGCATGTAAAAGCGCCGGGATATGCAGGGAATATTGACAGCGGTGTGGAAACAGCTTATTTAGCGTTGCTGCCCTTGCTCCGAGCCGCGGAGAAAAAACATGCTGCCACGATAAATATTTTTGGCATAATGAACGATGATCCTTATGCTGATAATGATTTGGAAGAGCTGAAAAAATTTTTAGGTTCCAAGGTTAAAATTAACTGTGCACTGCAGGATTGCAGCTTGCGCGATATTGCAGCAATGCCGCAGGCAGAGCTGAATATCTGCTTTGGCTATGGTGAGCTGTTGGCACAAAAGATGCAGGAAAAATTTGGCATGCCGTATATCAAATGCGCTTATCCCTATGGTGTGGCAGGCATGCAGAAGTTTTTGCGTCAATTAGGTGAAGCGATGATAATTGATTTTTCCGATGAGCTTGCTGAGCTGGAAGCTGCGGCTGAAAAGCTCGTTTATCGCTGTGCGGATTATCTGGTGAATTTGTATCAGCTGCCGGTGGCTTTAGCTACGGACAAGGCACATTTAGCGGGCTTACAGAGCTTTTTTGCCGAAGAACTGGGCATGCGCGTTGTTATTGCAGAGGACACTGCGGAATTTAGCTTGGATAAAATGGCAGAGGCTGCAGCAAAGCACAAGCCTGTATTGTTTTGCGGTTCGTCGTTCTTAAAGAAATTGGCGGATGAACAGCAGGTGCCGTTAGTGCGCTGTGCTTATCCTGCCTTTGACCGGCTGTGCTTTACCGATAATACGCTGATTGGAGTACGTGGTGCTGCCTTGCTCATTGAGCAGATTGTTAACGGTGCCTTGCAGCAGCAATATAAAACAGATGGCCGATATGCCGGCTTGCGTGAAAGTATTTGTGAGGTAAATCATGAGTGAGCTTGAAACACATCCCTGTTTTACAGCTAAATGCAGCGATTACGCCCGCATTCATCTGCCTGTGGCACCTAAATGCAATATGCAGTGTAATTATTGTCTGCGCAAATACAGCTGTGTAAATGAAAGCCGTCCCGGTGTTGTGGCTCGTGTCATGGTGCCGGAGGATGCAGTCGAGTGGTATCTGCATATGAAGGCCAAGGTGCCGAAGCTTACGGTAGCAGGTATTGCCGGGCCCGGCGATGCGCTGGCAAATTGGGCAACGGTCAGCAGAACGCTGAGCATGATTCGTGAGGTTGATAAGGATGTGTTCTTCTGCCTTTCGACTAACGGCCTGTATTTGCCGAAGTATGCCAAGGAGATAGCAGCCTTAGGTGTTGATTATGTTACGGTAACGGTGAATGCAATTACCAGCAATACAGGGGCGCATATTTACAGCTTTATTAATGATGAAGGCAAAAAATATGTCGGTGAAGAGGCTGCTGCACTGCTTTTAGCAAGACAGATAGAAGGCCTGCAGCTGCTTGGCGAATATGGCGTGAAGGTGAAGATAAATACGGTAGCAATTCCCGGCGTGAATATACAAGAAATCCCGGCGATTGCCAGACGTATGGCTTTGCTGGGAGCGAAGCTGCAGAATATTTTACCGATGCTGCCAGTGGAGGGAACTGGCTTTGCACATCTTTCGGAGCCTGCGGCTGAAGAAATTTCTCAGCTGCGTAATGTTTGTAAGCAGTGGATGCCGCAGATGCAGCATTGCAACCGCTGCCGTGCAGATGCTATAGGCGCTTTGACTAATCCCTGTGTTTTAGAAGAAAGCTGAAATAGAAAATCCGTGTAAACAGAAGATTGACTTTGGTTTGCACGGATTTTTGGCTTTAATATGATATTTAATTTGACGGCAATTGCTGCACTTGCTACAAGTGAACGTACCCCCGCCTACAGAGGCGGGAGCTTCCTGCTTCAACGAGAACAGCACTGCAGCTCCAAGGAACTGCTGCGGCTTACACTCTCTCCACAGGCGTAGATTCCCGTGCGACCCACGGTACTTTATGCGTTATGTCAGGCAGATATTCGCCTAGCTTCTTCTCGTATATTTATCGCAGCGTTCTTATCTCGGTTATGGTGACTGCCACATTTAGGACAATCCCATTCCCTTACAGATAAGTCCTTAGTTGCATCGTTTTGGAAGCCACAAACATGACATAGCTGACTGCTTGGATACCACTTGTCTACCTTTACAAGTTGTTTTCCTTGCCATGCTAATTTGTATTCCAATATATTTGTGAACATATTCCAGCCATTATCTGCTACGGACTTACCAAAACTGAATTTACCGCCTTTCTTGCGTTTAGCCATCGCCTTGACGCTGATATCCTCGATACCAATAGCATCATATTTGTCTACCAGATCGCGAGCTTTCTTATGCAGAAAATCGCGACGTTGATTGGCAATTTTCTCATGAAGCACAGCTACGCGAAGCCTTTGCTTCTCACGATTGTGGCTTCCTTTTTGCCTTTTGGATAGTTTTCTTTGTGCTTGAGCCAATCTCTTCTCGGCTTTACGCAAAAAGTTTGGATAATTCGCATCATCTTCGTCAGAAGCAACATACAGACCGTGCATGGCAAAATCAAGTCCAAGAAATTTCTTCGGCATTATAGGGAGTATTTGGTTTTCGTACTCCACCAAAATATTGATATAGCATTTTCCTGAAGGTGTTCTGCTTATTGTAACGGTCTTTATCGTGCTGTTTTTCATCAGGGGACGATGCAGACATAATTTTACCCAACCAACTTTAGGCAATTTAACCTTATTTTCTTCTAATCGGACAGAGCCTTTCTGATTGTTCGTAGAATATGAGCAGTGTCCTGTCTTCTTAGACTTGAAGTGCGGTTTGCCGAAATGTTTTCGGTTGCGAAAAAAATTGTTGTATGCCTTGTTCAGGTTCATCTGTGCATTCGCAAGAGCAAGACTGTCCACTTCTTTCAGCCAAGGAAAATCTTCCTTATACTGTGCGGGAGTATTGTTCAGTTTCTTGCCAGTTTCTTTGTAGTAGTCAAGGCGGTCGCCAAGCATCTTGTTATAGATGAATCGGACACAGCCGAAAGTCTTGGCAAACATAATTTTTTGTTCAGCCGTTGGATAGAGCCTGTATCGGTATGCCTTATTCACTATAATCTCACCTGCCTTGATGTTCTATGTATTTTAGTATTGTTTCAATAGGAGCACCGCCTGTTGTCAACAGGCAATAACTTTTTGACCAAAACATTTCTTTCCACAATTTACGCCTAACCTCTGGAAAATCTTTTTTGATCAGCCTTGAGCTGGCACTTTTATAAGCATTGATGAATTTTGATAGTTCTGTATTTGGATGAGCGCGAAACATGATATGAACATGGTCTTGGTCGTGATTCCATTCCTCCAACGTTATGTTATACGATGAACCAATGCGGACAAAAATATCTTTAGCATATTGGCTCATTTGGTCAGAGAATACTTTGCGGCGATACTTTACCACCAAAACAAGATGGTAATAGAGTAAGAATACTGAATGGTTATTGCTATCCAATTTCATAGTATAATCAATCCTTTCTCATCTACGACTGATTATACTACAGAACTATCTACATAGCAATGGTATGGCTCAATTACTTACGTAAATTCACCATACCTGCCTTCATCCCCCACCTAAGATGTGGAGGACTTCTGGCGGATTAGGTTAAATTTATAATATCTCATTTGTTGAAGGAGAAGCTAATGGATTGTACTGCGATTATTTTGACAATCGGGATTATTTTTGCAGCGTCGTTTTTTTCTACTGTTTCCGGCTTTGGCTTCGCTTTGGTGGCTATGCCTGTGCTTACTTTGGTGATGTCGGTAAAAGCGGCGGTTATTTTTGTGCTGCTGTTGAATTTGGTCCTGCGGGCGATTACTATGTACAGAGTGCGCGACGGCTTTGATAAAGAAACCGTTATTTTGACGACATTGGGAAGTATCATTGGCATGGTGCCGGGAAGCTGGGTACTGAAGGTGTTGCCTGCGGCACAGTTGGAGGTGTTTTTGGGAGCGGTGCTTGTGGCTGCCACAGTTTTGCTTAGCTTGCAATGTACGTTGCCGATAAGAAATAAAACATGCGGACGTTTTGGTGCGGGAATATTGAGCGGGTTTTTCGGCGCATCTACTAGCGTCAGCGGACCGCCGCTGGTACTGTACTTTCTTAATGAAAAGCTCTCCAAGGATGTTATGCGCGCGAACATGATCTGGTTCTTTGGCTTAAGCGGCTTTTTGACGGTGTTGGTAAATTATTTTTACGGCAATGTCAGCGGCACCGTTGATTGGAGTTTGCTGCTGTATACTATACCGGTGATGCTATTGGCTATCTGGTTAGGAGAAAAATTTTTCTATCGCCTGAATCAGCATCTGTTCCGTAAGCTGGCGTTGGCGGTGGTGCTTATAGGCGCGCTGATGCTGATGTGGAGCGGGTGGCAAAATTTATAAGTAAGCTTAAAAATAATGCTGTCTTATAAATCAGCAGTAATATTTTGTCTTATTGCTTTGAAGATAGCATTATTACTGTAACCTAGTTTACAATAATAGTGCGATAAGATAAAAAATAAATAAAATTTAGCTTTTTCCTTGACGTTTGCGGAGCAGGAGGAGTAAAATAACCTCAATCGCTGATTGCGGCGATAAATTTTGAAGCATAAGGAAATGCTGAAGTTGTTGCAGGTGAAAATGATGGAATCTAAAATGATGAACACTGCAATTGAATATGGTTTTTATTACGCACCGGTATTTAACTATTATTTTAGCACCGGTTATTTTGCATGGGAAAAATCATATAGCAGTAATCATCGTATTGGAGACTATAAATAGTATTTGCAAGCGCAGTGCTTGCAATTAAGATTTAGCTTTTACAGCAGGCTCTTTTACGGGAGCCTGCTTTTTTTGTAGCATGGTAGCTTATAGCAGTAAGGTAAATTAAATGACAAGGGTGTCAGAACGAAGGGGAGACAGTTTATGGTAATAGTATTCAAGCCGGGAGCGCCGGAGGAAAATAAAGCGAAGATGCGCAGCAATTTGGAAAGCAAGGGCTTCCAAATTAACGAAATCAACGGTGTAAACATGACCATCTTCGGTATCATCGGCGACACCAGCACACTTGATATCAATATGCTGCGTATTGATGATGCTGTTGACAAGGTAATGCGAGTGCAGGAGCCGTTCAAGCGGGCCAACCGCATGTTCCATCCGCAGGATTCCGTGATTAATGTCGGCGGTGTTGAAATCGGCGGACGTAAGATTCAGGTTATCGCAGGTCCTTGCTCCGTAGAAACGCAGGAGCAGGTTACGGATATTGCCAAGTCCATCAAACTTGGCGGCGCCTCAATGCTTCGCGGTGGCGCCTTCAAGCCACGCACATCGCCGTATTCCTTCCAAGGCTTGAAGGAGGTTGGCCTGGAATATTTAAAAGGTGCCAAAAAGGAAACAGGCCTGCCGATTGTTACAGAAATCATGTCACCTTATATGATTGAGCGCTTTGTAGAGGATGTAGATTTGATTCAGGTTGGCGCCCGCAACATGCAGAACTTTGAGCTGCTGAAGGAGCTGGGCAAGACCAATAAGCCTATTCTGCTGAAGCGTGGGCTGGCAGCAACGATTGAGGAATGGCTGATGGCAGCGGAATATATCATGAGCGAAGGCAATGAAAACGTTATCCTTTGCGAACGCGGTATACGCACCTTTGAAACATATACGCGCAATACACTTGATGTAAGCGCAATTCCCGCTGTGAAAAAGCTCAGCCATCTGCCGGTAGTAGTTGATCCGAGCCATGCAGCAGGACTGTGGTGGATGGTAGAGCCTTTGGCGAAGGCTGCTGTAGCAGTCGGTGCCGACGGACTTTTGATAGAAGTCCACAACAATCCGGAAGCAGCGCTTTGTGACGGCGCACAGTCCTTAAGACCTGAACGCTTCGCCAGACTGATGGGCGAGCTGAAGGGCATTGCCAGAATTGTCGGCAGAGATATGTAAGTTAAGGCATTATCCCTTAGCAATATAAAAAAAGCGTAAGGGTTTGTAATAACTCCTGATCTGGGAGTAGTATTGTAGCATAGTAGATTAGATTAAAGGAGAGATTTTATCATGATTATCGTATTCAAACAAAATGCAACTGTTGAGGAAAAAACTAAGCTGAAAAACCAATTAGAAAGCAAGGGCTTCCAGATTCATGCCAGTGATGGCGTAAATGCCTCTCTGTTTGGTGTTGTTGGTGATACCAGCGCTTTGGATATCAACCTTTTGCGTGTTGTCGAGGGTGTAGAAAAGGTAATGCGTGTGCAGGAGCCTTTCAAACGTGCGAACCGCATGTTCCATCCTGAGGACAGCATTATTGATGTTGCAGGCAGAAAGTTCGGCGGCAAAAAGCTGCAGGTTATCGCAGGTCCCTGTTCCGTTGAAACTCAGGAGCAGGTTACGGAAATTGCCAAGGATGTTAAGGCTGCAGGCGCTACGCTGATGCGTGGTGGTGCCTTCAAACCCCGCACTTCTCCGTACTCCTTCCAGGGCTTGAAGGAAAAGGGCCTGGATTTCCTGAAGAATGCCAGAGCAGCAACCGGCCTGCCGATTGTTACGGAAATCATGTCACCTTACATGGTGGAACGCTTTGTTGAAGACGTTGACCTGATTCAGGTCGGCGCCCGCAATATGCAGAACTTCGATTTGCTCAAGGAATTGGGCAAAACCAATAAGCCTATTCTGTTGAAACGTGGTCTGGCAGCAACAATTGAGGAATGGCTGATGGCAGCGGAATACATCATGAGCGAGGGCAACGAGAACGTTATCCTTTGCGAACGCGGTATCCGCACCTTTGAAACCTATACCCGCAATACGCTTGATGTAAGTGCTATTCCTGCAGTAAAAAGACTCAGCCATCTGCCGGTAGTAGTTGACCCGAGTCATGCAGCAGGCATGTGGTGGATGGTAGAGCCCTTGGCTAAGGCAGCAGTTGCAGTCGGCGCAGACGGCCTTTTGATTGAAGTACATAACGATCCGGAAGCAGCATGGTGTGATGGTGCCCAATCCTTGAAACCGGACCGCTTTGCTAAGCTGATGGGCGACCTCAGAGGCATTGCGAACATTGTCGGCAGAGAGTTATAATAGTAGTATGGCAGATTAGGAGTGATTTTTTTGGAAGCTGATTTTGGTGGCGAAAATAGAAGTACAAAGTGGCAGGAGCTCAGCTTTGCTATCGTTGGCCTGGGGCTGATTGGCGGCTCCTATGCCAAAGCATTGCGCAAGCTGGGCGTTAAGCAGATTATCGGTATAGAGCGTGATGCAGCAACATTGCAGGAAGCGAAGCAGCAGGGGTTGATTGATATTGGCATGACTGAGCCTGATAACCGACTTAAGGAGGCCAACGTAATTATCTGCGCTATTTATCCTGAAGCAATCGTGGGCTTTATAGCTGCAAACGTTGATTTCTTTAATGAAAGCGTTTTGCTGACTGATGTTGCAGGCATTAAAAACGATATGATCAGCAGAGGGCAGGCACTTTTAAAGGATGGCATGGAATTTATTTCCGGCCATCCGATGGCAGGACGTCAGGGCAGTGGCTTGGGCATGAGCGATGCGCATATTTTTCAGAATGCGAATTACATCATTGTGCCGGAAAAGCATAACACGCAGGCTGCTGTCAGCTGGCTGGAGCAATTTGCTCTGGCTCTTGGCTGCAAGCATACTGTGCAGGTGACACCGGCGCAGCATGATGCCACTATTGCCTATACCAGTAATTTGCCGCATGTTACTGCGGTAGCGCTCATGGATAGCGCTTCCTTTGATGACAAGACCAAGTACTTCGTTGCCGGCAGCTTCCGAGATGGCACTCGTGTAGCAGATATCAATCCTGAATTATGGTGCAATTTATTCCTTGCCAACAGGGAAAAGGTTGCGGATGAAATAGACAAATATATGGAGCAGCTGGCGCTGTGGCGCGACGCTCTGCGCGGTGACGACGGCGAAAAGCTGAAGGAGCTGATGCGCAAGGCGGGAGCACGGAGAAGGGAGCTTTTTTAATGAAGAAAATTCATGTTGCATTAGGCGCTCATGCCTATGATATTGAAATAGCCGCCGGCCTGCTGCCGCAGGTCGGCTCTAAGGTTGCAGCTTTGCTGCCGAAGGCGCGCAAGGCTGCAATTATCAGCGATACAAATGTTGCACCGTTATACGCAGCAAAATTACAGGCTAGCCTCGAAGAGGCTGGCCTTGTTGTGCATAAGGTGGTAATTGAAGCCGGAGAGCAAAGCAAAAATATGCAGGTGCTCAGCGATGTATTGGAACAGCTTGCTGCAGCAGGACTCACGCGCACCGATGTTGTGCTGACGCTTGGCGGCGGTGTTGTCGGTGATTTGGGCGGCTTTGCCGCTGCCAGCTTTATGCGTGGCATTGCCTTTGTGCAGATACCAACCTCACTGCTGGCGCAGATTGACAGCAGCGTGGGTGGCAAGGTAGCTGTAGATTTAAAGGCCGGAAAAAATCTTGCTGGTGCCTTTTATCAGCCGAAGGCTGTATTTATCGACACAGATTTACTGGCAACACTTTCCACCAGATTTTTGCATGATGGCTTGGCAGAAGCGATTAAATATGGCTGCATTAAGGATGCGGCGCTTTTTGAAAAAATCGCCGGCTATGCTGATGATGCTGCGCTTTTGGCTGATATTGACAGTGTTGTTGCCACCTGCTGTGCAATAAAAGCGCGCATTGTAGAGCAGGATGAATTTGATACAGGCCTGCGTATGCTGCTGAATTTCGGTCATACCTTGGGACATGCTGTAGAGCAGCATTTCGGATACAGCTGCTTTACGCACGGCGAGGGCGTGGCGATTGGCATGTATCAGCTGACTAAGCGCACCGAAGAGCTGGGAATGACAGCCAAAGGCAGCGCCGAGCGTATTAAGAGCGTACTTGAAAAGTATAATTTGCCGTTGACTGCGGGCGTAGAAAAAGCGCAGCTGCTTGATACAATGGCAAGAGATAAGAAAAAGAACGGCAACAGCATTACCCTCATTATTTTGCAGCAGATAGGCGAGGGCGTACTGCAGAAAGTTGATTGGCAGCAAGTGCCAAAGTATTTGGGGTGAGGCTAAATGGAAAAGGTAAAAATTTATCCTGCAAAATTGGCAGGAACGGTGCAGGTGCCGTCATCTAAAAGCATGGGACACAGAGAAATCATTTGTGCAGGTCTTGCAGGCGGCACCAGCATTATCGATAATATCAGCATGTCTAAGGATATTGAAGCAACGATGCGCGTTCTGCGTGCTATGAATGTGAGTGTTGATGAAATCCCTAGCATGATAGAGGGACGTAAGGCTTTGCAGATTACAGGCACAGGTCATCCGATTGCGGCGGCAGATAATGTTGACTGCGGTGAATCCGGTTCCACCTTACGCTTTTTTATTCCTTTGGGAGCAAATCTTGGCTGTCCGCTGACCTTTATCGGTCATGGCAAGCTGGTATCGCGTCCTTTACAGGCGTATTACGATATTTTGGATAAGCAGTTTGTGCAATATTTTAATGATAACGGCAATCTGCCGTTGACGGTTAACGGTCACCTGATGCCGGGTAAATTTGAGCTGCCGGGAGATGTCAGCAGTCAGTTTGTCAGCGGTCTGCTTTTTGCTTTACCGTTATTAAAGGGCGACTCCGAAATTATCATTACTTCGCCGCTGGAATCTGCTTCTTATGTAGATATGACGCTGAACTGCTTGGCGAAGTACGGTGTTAAAGTAGAAAATGTAGATGGTGCACATCGTCATTATCTTGTGCCCGGCAAGCAGCATTTTAAAGCGCAGGACAGCAAGGTTGAGGGCGATTGGTCGCAGGCAGCTTTTTGGACTGTCGGCGGTGCTTTGGGCGCAGGCATTACGGCAAGCGGTGTTGACTTTGCTTCGCTGCAGGGTGATAAGGCTGTGGTAGAAATTATGCAGCGCATGGGTGCTGATATTGCCAAAACAGATGACAGCGTAACCGTAAACAGCGGCGCAACGCAGGCAACGGTAATAGACGCTTCAAATTGCCCCGATATTATTCCTGTGCTTACAGTTCTGGCTGCAGTCAGTGAGGGAACGACGAAGATTATTAACGCAGGACGCCTGCGTATCAAGGAATGCGACAGACTGGCGGCTATGACGAGTGAATTAAATAAAATGGGTGCAGCTATTACGGAAGAGGCCGAAGGTCTGACAATTACCGGCAAGCCTGAGGGCTTGCACGGTGGTGTAGAGGCAGATGCCTGGAACGACCATCGTATTGCTATGAGCCTGGCAATTGCTGCGCAGTGCTGCGCCGAACCGATTATATTAACCGGTGCAGGCAGTGTAAGCAAGTCTTACCCTGATTTCTGGCAGGATTACAAGAGCGTAGGCGGAAAAATTGAGGTGCTGGCATGAGCGGAATTTTTGGCATGAATATAAAAATGGCGATATACGGCGAATCGCACGGCAAATCCATCGGCGTAGTGCTGGATGGACTGCCGCCGGGACTGGCGCTTGATGAAGCGGCGATTGCTGCGGAAATGGCGCGTCGTGCTCCCGGACAGAATGCGTTGAGCACAGCACGCAAGGAAAGCGATACGGTAGAAATCCAAAGCGGCTTCTTCAATGGCTTTACAACAGGTACGCCGCTGTGCGCACGTATCGTCAACAGCGACCAGCATTCCAAGGATTACAGCATTCTGGCAGATAAGATGCGCCCCGGTCATGCAGATTACGCAGGGCATGTGCGTTATAAGGGCTTTAACGATTATCGCGGCGGCGGGCATTTTTCCGGTCGACTGACGGCACCGCTCGTTTTTGCCGGTGCTGTGGCCAAGCAGGCACTGGCGCAGTACGGTATTGTTGTCGGTTCGCATATTCTGCAGATTAACGATATTAAAGAAGAGCGCTTCAACCCAATGGGTGTAAGTGATGCAGAATTAGCTGAGCTGCATGCGAAAAAGTTTGCTGTTATGGATGACGCTGTCGGCGCAAAAATGCAGGAGCGCATTTTGCAGGCCAAAAGTGAGCTTAACAGTGTGGGCGGCGTAATTGAAGCCATTGCACTGCATTTGCCTGCGGGCATCGGCGCACCGTATTTTGATTCCGTGGAGAGCATGCTGAGCCATGCGCTGTTTTCTGTGCCTGCCGTTAAAGGGGTGGAATTTGGCGACGGCTTTGGCTTTGCCGGGCTGATGGGTGCCGAAGCAAATGATGCGCTGCATTATGCTGACGGCAAGGTGCAGGCGCTGACGAACCACAACGGCGGTGTTACCGGCGGCATTACCAACGGCATGCCGTTGGTAGTGCGTGTGGCCATTAAGCCGACACCGTCGATTGCGCGCGAGCAGCAGACAGTGAGCCTTAAGGAGCAGGCTGATACAACGCTGGCAATTGTCGGCAGACATGATCCATGTATTGTACAGCGTGCTGTGCCTGTTATCGAAGCGGTGGTTGCGTGGACGCTGTGGGATTTACTTTTAGAAGCGAAGAAATGGGAGAAATAAGATGCAGGAGCTTGATTTAGAAAAAATCCGCCAAGAAATAGATAAGGTTGACCAGCAGCTGGCAGACGTACTGGAAAGCCGTCTGCACCTGGTAATGCAGGTGGCTGCCTATAAAAAATCCAAGGGACTGCCTGTTAAGGATAAAAACCGTGAAGCTAAGGTTATTGAAAAGGTTGCAGGCTTTTTGGAGAACAAGGAATATTCCGTGGCTGTAAAAAATATTATGCGCGGTATTATCGATCAGGCCTGTCTGCTGGAAGAAACTGCGCTGTCGGAAGCAAACGACAAAACCTATGAGGTTGCTTGCTTCGGTCCTGCCGGCTCCTTTACGCATCAGGCTTTGGAGGAATATTTTCACGGACGTCAATACAACCGTCATCATTTCCAGACTTTCGAAGAAGTAATTTCCGGTATCAGCGATGGTACTATGGATTACGCTGTGCTGCCGATTGAAAATTCTTCGACAGGCGGTATTACCGAGGTATATGATTTGCTGCGTCAGTATGATTGCAGTATCGTAGGCGAGCAGTGCGTAAAGATTGAGCAAAATCTGTTAGGCTGTGAGGGCGCTTCATTGAGTACGATTAAAACAGTGTATTCGCATCCGCAGGGCTTGAAGCAGTGCGCTGATTTCTTTCATGACTATCCGGATATAGAGCAGGTTCCTTATTTCAGTACATCTAAGAGTGCAGAGGAGGTTGCCGAAAAGCAGGATGTAAGCTTGGGTGCTATTGCCGGTAAGCAGGCAGCAGAGCTATATAATTTGAAGGTTATTGCGCCGGCGATTAACAGCAACAGCAATAATTACACCCGCTTTGTTATTATTGCCAAAAAACCGGAAATCGTAGCGAATGCAAATAAGATTACGCTGATTGTTGCCGTGAAGCACGAAACTGGCTCGCTGTATAAGATGCTCGCCAGCTTCTACCATATGGGTCTGAATATGCTGAATCTGGAATCACGACCGATTGTCGGCAAAACTTGGGAATACTTTTTCTACATTGATGTTACCGGTAATCTGGCAGACCCGCTGGTTATTGATGTGATGGAAGAAATTAAATCGAAGAGCACCTATTGCAAGGTTCTTGGCAATTATCGTGCTTACGAGCGAAAGGAATAAACAGATGAAGCATTACGGACTTTTGGGCGGTAAGCTGGGACACAGCCTTTCACCGCAGATTCACGAGCTGTTTTTTAAATATACGGGTATCGAAGGAGATTATACGCTGCTGGAAACAACGCAGGAGGACTTGCCCAAGCGCATGGAGGAGCTGCGTGCCAATTATGCGGGCAGCAATGTTACCATTCCGCATAAATTGCATGTTATGCCGCTGTTGGACAGCATTACACGTGAGGCTAAGGCTATCGGCGCTGTAAACACGATTAAATTTGATGAAAACGGTGCCGAAGGCTACAATACCGATTACTTCGGCTTTGGCAGAATGCTGGAATACAACAATATTGATGTGCGCGCTAAGCGTGTTGCTGTACTGGGCACCGGTGGCGCTGCGCGTGCGGTTGTCAAATATATGGTTGATAAGCGTGTCGGCAAGCTGTATCTTGTTACGCGTGATGTTGCCCATGTTGATAAGGATTTCCTTAAGATTGCGCCTAAGTGTAAGTTTATTGATTATGACGGTCTGGCAGCTTTGACAGGTGATGTGATTGTTAACTGTACACCTGTGGGCATGTATCCCAAGGTTAACGCTGCACCTGTTACGCCTGAGGAAATCAGCAATTTTGATGCTGCTGTTGATTTGATTTACAATCCCAAGCAGACTTTGTTCTTAAAGCAGGCTGCTGAGGCTAAAATGCAGACTGTCAATGGTTTGTTCATGCTTGTGGCACAGGCTGTGGCTGCGCAGGAAATCTGGCAGGGCGAAAAATACGACAGCGAATTAATCGTCAAAATCATGCAGGATTTGGAGCAGACTATATGAAAAATATCGTGCTGATTGGTATGCCGGGCTGCGGCAAAAGCACCTTTGGCAAGCGCATGGCGAAACGTTTGCAGCTGCCGTTTTATGATGCAGACTCTGTCCTCGAAGAGCGTGAGCAGCGCACGATAAAGGCTTTCTTCGCGGAAAGCGAGGAAGCGTTTCGCGCAGCGGAAACGCGCACGTTGGCGTATCTTGCGGAATGTGACGGAGCTGTTATCGCAACAGGCGGAGGTGCCGTAAAGCGTGCGGAAAACATGGAGCTGCTGAAGCGCAGCGGTGTTGTGATTTTTATAGACCGCAAACCGGAAAACATCATCGGATGTATTGCCGGTGATGCGCGTCCGTTGCTAGCTGCCGATAAGCAGAAGCTTTATACTTTGTATAACGAACGTATTGCGCTGTACCGCCGATATGCGGATTATACTATAGACAATAATGGTGATTTCGGCAGAGTTCTGCATGAGCTGCTGAATATTGCCGCTAAGCTGGAGGGATAAAGATGCGTAAAATTTTAGTTTTGAATGGTCCTAACATTAATATGCTGGGCATCCGTGAAAAAAATATCTATGGCCGTGATGATTATGACAGCCTGTGTGCTTACATTCGCTCGGCGGCTGACCGCCTTGGCGTAGAGGTGGAGCTGCTGCAGAGCAATTATGAGGGCGATATAGTTACCGCTATTCAGAATGCTTACGGTCATTTTGACGGCATTGTTATCAATCCGGCGGCGTTTACGCATTACAGCGTAGCAATTCTGGACGCTTTGAAGGCAGTAAACATTCCTGCGATTGAGGTGCATATCAGCAATATCCATCAGCGTGAGGAGTTCCGCCATCATTCTGTAACGGTAGCAGGCTGCGTCGGCCAAATCTGCGGCCTGGGATTTGCGGGCTACGCCTTGGCAATGGAAGCTCTGAGTGTGTATGAAGCAAAATAGCATATGAAAAATAAACAGTCTTCGTAGCTTTGCTTTCGGAGGCTGTTTTGTTATAATGGTTATAGAGTAATATTTGCTGACAGAAGCAGTTTGGGCTGTTAAATTTTCATAATAGTAAGACAATGTTAAAATAATTCTTGGAGGTGACATTATGAGTAAACGTGTAGTAATCGTCGGTGGGGTGGCCGCCGGTATGAAAACGGCGGCGCGCTTGCGCAGGCTGGATGCCGAAGCAGAGATTATCGTGCTGGAACGCGGACCGCAGCTGAGCTATGGCGCATGCGGCTTCCCGTATTTTATCAGCGGTGAGGTTAAGAGCATGGACAGCTTTGACCATACACCGCAGGGAGCCTTGCGCGACAGTAATTATTTTGCGGCCGTGAAGGGCATTGACGCCCGCTGCGGCTGTAATGTGCAGAAAATAGACAGAGTGCAAAAATGCGTGCATTATATGGAAAAGGGAGAGCTGAAACAACTGTCTTATGACGTGCTGGTGTTGGCAACTGGCAGCACGCCAGTGAAGCTTCCCTTGCCTAATGCTGATGCCGCAGGCATTCACAGCTTCTGGTTCCCGTGGGATGTTGAAGCAGTAGATAAGGAAATTGCCGAAGGCGGCGTTAAGGATGTAGTTATCATCGGCGCAGGCTTTATCGGTCTGGAGCTGGCAGAAGCTTTTGTGCGCCGCGGTTTGCATACCAGCGTTCTGGAACAACAGGACAGACTGCTGCCGCAGCTGCTTGATGAGGATATGGCAGCACTGCTGCTGCGTGATACAAAAAATCCGCTGCTCGATATTTATCTGGATGAAAGAGCAGGTGCCTTTACCGTAGAAAACGGTAAAGTTAGCGGAGTGCAGACAGATAAACGCGTAATCCCGGCACAGTTGGTTATCGTTGCCGTCGGCGTGCGTCCGAACGTGGAGCTGGCGCGTGAGGCCGGCCTTGTTATAGGTCCGAGCGGCTGTATTGCGGTTAACGAATACCTGCAGACAAGCGATGATGCAATTTATGCCGGAGGTGACTGTGCGGAAAATACTCATCGTGTCAGCGGAGCCAAAGTGTTTGTGCCTATGGGTTCTACCGCTAACAAGCATGGCCGCGTGATTGCGGATAATATCTGCGGAGCGCGGAAGCAATATCCCGGTGTCCTGGGAACTGCCGCATGTCGCTTCTTTGCGCAGGAAGCTGGGGCAACCGGTTTGAACGAGCGGACTGCGCGGCAGGCCGGCATTGATTTTGCGAGCGTAGTTGTACCAGGCTTCGATCGTTTGGGTTATATGCCGGGAGCAGGACGGATTGTGCTGAAGCTGTTGGCGGAAAAGAGCAGCGGACGCGTATTGGGTGCGCAGGCTGTCGGAGCGAGCGTAGCGAAGCGTATTGATACATTGGCGGCGGCAATTTCTTTAGGTGCAACGCTGGATGATTTGTCCGGACTTGATCTGGCCTATGCTCCGCCGTTTAATACGCCGATTGAGAATATCGCAACGGCAGCTAATGTCCTGCAAAATAAACTTGACGGTCAGCTGCGCAGTATTAATCCTGTAGATTTTGAAAAGCAGCGCGAGCAGGACGATTATTTATTCGTCGATGTGCGCACACCGGCAGAGGTAGCAGCTAAGCGTATTGCCGATATTCCGTCGAGAGTAAATCTGCCGCTTGATACCTTGCGCACGGCGGATATCAGCAAGATGGATAAAGAGCAGAAAATAGTTACAGCCTGCCAGATTGATTTGCGTGGCTACGAAGCGGAGGTTATCCTGCGCGCCCGCGGCTTCCGTGATGTTTATAGTTTGGAGGGAGGCATGAGCGGTTGGCCGTATGCGACGGAAAGCGATAAAGACAAAAAGTGAGCATTTTAATATTGTTATGCAAGGAGGAGAAAAGCATGAGTGAATTTAGCGAAAAAATGGGCATGGCAGCAGGCAACAATTTTAAGAGCGGTTATAACTGCTGCGAAGCGATTGTGCAAACCTTTCGCAAGGAGGCAGGCGTGAATATTGATGATAATGCATTCCGTCTGTGCTCCGGCTTTGGCGGTGGCATTGGCCATGCGCGCGATTTGTGCGGTGCGATGGCAGGCTGCGTAATGGTTATCAGTACGCTTGCTGGCCGCAATCAGCCGAGCGATAAGCCCTTGGCTGAGATTTATCCGCTGACGCTAGAATTTCATGAGCGCTTTGCCAAAGAATTCGGCTCCTGCGCTTGTGGTGATTTGATGCCCTATGAGTTTAATACGCGTGAGCATTTGAAAAACTGCCTGAAGCTGGTAAATAAGGTGGCGCAGCTGCTGGCGGTTTATCTGGAAGAGAAGGAGCTGCTGAAGTAATATTGATAAGCTAAAAGGGACTGTCGCGTGAGTGGATTTTACTTGCGATGACAGTCCCTTAGTTTTTCTTTCTATGTGTGAAAATACGTAAATACGCCAAAAGCAATAATAAAAAAATTGCGGAGCGCTTTTTGACGGCAAAAACTGTCCGTAAAAACGAATGAAAAATAATTGTAGTTTTTGCCGTCAACATGCTATACTGATATTAGAAATTTATTGAAAAATTTTTGCAGAAATGGAGTAAGAAAAACAGTTATCTGACGGATACCTGCCTTGCTGTACAGATAGATATAAGGGATATCTTGATTATTTTAGGATTGAGTACGATTGAGAAGATCGTATTCGTGATACTAAAAAACCAAAAAATAAGAAGTTCTGCTTATGGAGTACCGTATAATTTAGTGTGATTTGTCAAAGAAAGATAAATTGTTTTATAATAGAGATAAGTTCTAAAAGATAGGAGAAGTGCTGTGAATAATTATGGAGAAATCATTATCTATCAGACAGATGATGGTTTGACAAAAATAAATGTAAATATGCAAGAAGAAACAGTTTGGCTATCTCTTGATCAGATGGCTGAACTGTTTCAGAGAGATAAATCTACTATATCGAGACATATCAAGAAAATTTTTGAAGAAGGCGAGTTGCAGCGAAATTCAGTTGTTGCAAATTTCGCAACAACTGCCGCAGACGGGAAAGTATATAACGTAGATTATTATAACCTTGATGTTATTATCTCTGTTGGCTATCGTGTGAAATCTCAGCGAGGCGTTCAGTTCAGAATTTGGGCAACAAATGTGCTGAAAGAGTACATGATTAAAGGTTTTGCTATGGATGACGAACGACTGAAAGGAAATGCTGGTGGGAATTATTGGAAAGAATTACTTGATCGCATCAGAGACATTCGTTCCTCTGAAAAGGTGCTGTATCGTCAGGTACTTGATTTGTACGCAACAAGTGTTGACTATGATCCACGCAGTGATGAATCTGTAAAATTCTTTAAAATTGTGCAAAATAAATTGCATTATGCAGCACATGGACATACTGCCGCTGAAGTGATTTATGAAAGAGCAGATGCAGAGAAACCATTTATGGGGCTTACTTCATTTTCCGGGGAATTGCCGGCATTAAAAGATATTGGTATTGCGAAAAACTATTTGCAAGAAAACGAACTGAAAATCTTAAACAATCTTGTATCCGGTTATTTTGATTTGGCAGAAATCAATGCTATTGAACATAAGCCGATGTATATGCATGATTATGTAAAACAGCTTGATATGGTGCTGTCTTCGGGAAATCGCAAATTGCTTGAAGGTGCCGGTACTGTCAGCCATAAGCAGGCTTTGGAAAAAGCAAAGGCTGAATATCGAAAATATCAGGAGATTACATTATCTCCGGTGGAACAGGCTTATTTGGAAAGTGTTAAAGAAGTTGCGAAGGAACTGAAGAAGAAAAAATGATATAAAGGATAAAAACGTTTTGTTGTATAATGAAATTGCACACCTGAAGAATCTAAGAAAAACTGAAAGTCTGAAAATCCTGTAATATCAACATTTTCGAGACTTATGGAGGAATATAGAGATTATGATAAAAATTCTCTTTATCTGCCATGGCAACATTTGCCGTTCCCCAATGGCAGAATTTTTATTGAAGGACATTGTAAAAAAACGCGGCATTGCCGCTGATTTTGAAATTGCTTCGGCAGCGACGAGCAGGGAAGAAATCGGTAATCCTGTGCATCACGGCACGCGCAACAAGCTGGCGCAGCTTGGCATCAGCGTCGCAGGCAAGCATGCAGTACAGGTAACAAAGCGTGACTACGAATATTATGATTTACTTCTGGTGATGGACAGCAATAATATCCGTAATTTGCGTCGTGTAATTGGTGAAGATACGCAGGGTAAGGTGCATCTTTTGCTTGATTATACCGAGCGTAAGGGTGCAAGCATTGCTGACCCATGGTATACGGGTGACTTTGAAGTGACATATGACGATATCATGGAAGGTCTGGATGGCTTACTGAAGTATCTGAAATATTAAAACAAACAAAATTCCGTGTAAACCGTTAACAAGTTAACATAATTTACCATAAAAATAGATAGAGTTAAGCAAAAGCTATATTTTGCTTGTTTGTTTGGGACTGTGGTGCTACAATAAGTGTTACGGTAAAATAATATAGTTTCCAATGAAGAGAGGTTTTTAAACATGAAATTCGCAACACGTATGGAGCGTATGCAAGCTTCTGAAATCCGCGAGCTGTTAAAATTAACTGCTCAGCCTGATATTATTTCCTTTGCCGGCGGTCTGCCTGCACCGGAGCTGTTCCCTGTAGAAGAAATTGCCAAGGTTTCTCATGACCTGGTACTGAAGGAAGGTCGTCAACTGCTGCAATATGCAACTACTGAAGGCCGTCCGTCCCTGCGTGCAAAAATTGCTAAACGCATGGCTGATAAATACCACACCAATGTTGATCCCGATGACATTCTGATTACCACCGGTTCTCAACAATGCCTGGACTTCGCAGGCAAGCTGTTCCTGGATCCCGGCGACGTTGTTCTGTGCGAAAGCCCGTCCTACCTTGGCGCTTTGAACGCATTCAACGCTTACCAACCGAAATTTGTTGAGGTACCGACCGATAACGGTGGTCTGATTCCGGAAGAATTGGACAAAATCCTGGAAACCACTCCGAACTGCAAATTTATCTATGTAATTCCTGACTTCCAAAACCCGACCGGTCGTACCTGGTCCATGGAACGTCGTCAAAAATTCATGGAAGTTGTTAACAAACACAACCTGCCTGTACTCGAAGATAATCCGTACGGCGAACTGCGCTATGAAGGCACTATCCTGCCGTCCCTGAAATCTATGGATACCAAAGGCTTGGTTATGTTCCTGGGCACCTTCTCCAAAATCTTCTGCCCGGGCCTGCGTCTTGGCTGGATCGCTGCAGAGCACAGCCTGCTGAGCGAGTTTGTTAAAATCAAACAAAGTGCTGACCTGCACACCTCTAACTTTGACCAAGGCGTTGCAGATGCTTACATGGAACAATACGACCTGGATGAGCACGTTAAAGAAATCGTTGCGCTGTACAAACATCGTCGTGATTTGATTCTTGAATCCATGGAGAAATACTTCCCAGCTGGCACCGAATGGACTCATCCGGAAGGTGGTCTGTTCCTGTGGCTGACCTTCCCTGAAGGCGTAAGCGCACGCAAAGTATTCAACAAATGCATCGAGATGAAGGTTGCCGGCGTTATCGGTGATGCTTTCTATCCGAACCAGAAGACTGACCGCAGCATGCGTATCAACTACTCCAACATGCCGGATGACCGCATTGTTGAAGGTATCCAACGTATGGCTAAAGCAATCAAAGAGTGCATGTAATTCTTTGACGGCTTAAGCTGTCTTGTAAATTTTACAGCTGATAAAAATTTAACCCCTGCAGAAAAATTTCTGCAGGGGTATTTTGTATATATGATGTTTTATGCTTTAGTAGCCTTTAAAGTTCTTTCGAACAGAATGTATAAAACTCCGGCAGCCTCATCGCTGAATTTAAAGATACTGTCGGTACCATCGGTGTGATGGAAGGTTACAATGTTGATGCCGTCAAAATCAGCACCGCTGAGAACGTTGAGCGGGATATGGAAGGCATTTTTCTTACCGATATAAACTAAACGTTGGCTAGTAAGGAAGAACATGCCAAGCTCTTCGATAATAGTCATTTCCTCGGTGAATTTGGGATGCTCGATTTTTTCGCCCTTGAAGGCAACAGTTTCATCAATGCGGAATTTGCGTGTCAGCTCATAGTAGTTGTCCTCGCGTTCTATCATTTTGTTTTGGCAGAGACCGCAGTTGGTATAGGCGTGGCAGATTTCGCCCGGGTTGAGCGGGAAGGCATCCTGCTTGATATCGCCTAAAGGCATATGCTCTGCATTCCACAGGCTGCGGTATTTTTCCAGAGCGCTGACAATATTATTCTTTAATTCATAAGGGATATCCAATGTTGCGCAGTCTGCACGCAGGGCAGCTTCTTCTTCCGGAGTATAACGCTGCACGCTGCTGATTTCGTCAAACTTCTGATTGAAGTGAGCCTGAAAAACCTGCTTACGCATGGAAAGACTGTCTTCGTAGTCATAACCGAATAACTCATTTAATTGCTTGATATCCAGCTTTTCGTTGCCTGCAAGCAAATCACGGCAGCGGATAAAATAAGCAGCTGTTTTTGCTGCCTTATCAGCCTGCTTTGCCAGATGCGGCGGCAGCTCCAAAATTTCAGCTAAGTGTGCAAGCTGCGCCCAAAGGTTGTCTTCTTTAGTTTGTACTTCAGTAAAGATAACATCTGCCAACTTACGGTAAATACCACTGCGTTGGTTGAAATTATCATCGTTGAATTTTACGCCCCATTTTTTCAGAGCGTGATGTACATCATCGGCACTGACAGCCAAAGCGTCGGGTGCTGCAGCCAACAGATTGTTGAGCTCCTTCCAGCCGTTTTCGGTAGGCTTGCTGCCGAATATTTTTGATAAAAAGCCGCATTCTTCTAATTCTTGCATGCTATAAGGTTTCAAATTCTGCACTCTCCTTTACAGGCTCAAGGTCTGCATTTTGATTTTTACGCTGATAAAGTTGCCAGCGGTTTATTTTATCGCTAACAATACGAATTTAATCTAAACAATATTATACGCTAAAAGTGTATCTATTGTCTAGAAAGAAAAAGCTTCGGCATTTATCTGCTGTGACTATCTGCCTGCGTTGTGTTATAATAGCAATTAGAGAGATGAGAGGGAGATAAAATGTCAATACAAGCTTTTACTTCTGACAACAAAAGCAGCTGGAAGGCAAATTTGCCTGTATTATGGCTGGGGGTATTTTTATGCTGCGCCAGCTATACTATGTGCATACCGTTTTTGCCTGTTTATCTGCTGCGCGAGCTGCATGTTGCCCAGCCAGATGTTAACTTCTGGGCAGGTATTACCTTTGCCGTAACCTTTATGGGTTCTGCCGTGATGGCACCTTATTGGGGCGCTTTGGCTGACCATGTCGGGCAGAGAAAGATGGCGATTCGCGCCGGCTATGGCCTGGCGCTGACCTATTTTCTGACCGGTGTCTGTCAGGATGTCTATCAGCTTCTGCTTGTGCGTATTGTGTGCGGTGTTGTTGCCGGCTTTGTGCCTGCCTGCATGTCGATGGCATCTTCATCCTTACCGGAGGAGCGCATGGGCTGGGGCATGGGACTGATGCAGACTGCGGTAGCCAGCGGCACAATCATGGGACCGTTGATGGGCGGTTATCTGAGCAGCTGGTTTGGCATGCGTGCTTCGTTTTATGTAGGCAGTCTGGCCTTGTTTATTGCTACGAGTGCGGTTGTATTTATTGTCAAGGATATGTCCGTACTGAATAAGGGCGCGCGCGAAGCAAGTAATCTGCTGGCTGATTTAAAGAATGCTTTGCATAACAAGGGCCTGTTGTATATTATGGCTATGTTCTTTGTGGTGCAGACCTGCATAATGCTGATTCAGCCGCTGATTACATTGTACGTAGGCGAGCTGATGCATGATATGGGTGATGCTGCTATCAAGATGTCCGGTGTAGTTTTCTCGCTGTCCGGCATCACTGGCATTTTGGCGGCGCCGTTTTGGGGAAAACGCGGCCAACGCTTCGGTTATGTGCGCGTTTTCTGTATTGTAACCTTTATTGCCGGTTTTATTAACCTTTTCCAGGTGTTCATCAATACTGTGTGGCAGTTTGCAGCTATTCAGTTTGTTTACGGCCTGTTCCTGGCAGGTGCTGTGCCTAATATCAATGCTAACCTGACGCGTGTTACTGCTGCTAATATGCGCGGTAAGGCCTTTGGCCTGGTTACGAGCGCGCAGCAGTTTGGCGGTGTTGTAGGACCGCTTGTTGGCGGTGCCTTGGGCAGCTTTATGAGCTCGCGTTATGTGCTTGTGTTTGCTGGTTGCGTGCTTATGAGCGTAGCAGTGTACTCTTATTTTACGCATGTGCGTGGAGCGGAGCAGGAAGCTGCAAGCTAAAAGTTTATACGTATAAAATAAAAGACCATTGCTGCATGCAAAATGCGGCAATGGTTTTGTTTTGGAAAAAACATTATGGAGTGCTTTTTAATCTTTCGGTTTAGCAGTCAGCCATTGGCGTTTTTGCTCACTTTGCGGGAAAAGCTGATGGTCAAACCACATATAGAAGAAGCGTTCTGCCGGCACAATGCTGTAGCCGTCCTGCAGATGGTCGGTAGTATCATAGGGATCTGCCATAATAAGCACATCGTCACTTTGGTGTGCGGTGCCCATGCTGTCATAACCGATAATGACACGCCAATGCCCGCCCCAATCGACGTTTTCTACAATAATAGGTGTGTTGTTTTTCAGATTGCTCTCGACAAATTTAAGGAAATCCTTATAGTTGTCGGGAGTTTTATCTTTGATGGAGGAATGAAACTCCCAACCGATTTTTTCAAAGTAGTTTACCATGCCCTTGGTGTTGGTGCCGACGGTTTTGCTGCTGCCCATGATTTTGGCAACGGTCAGCTCTTCATCAAGCGTTTGGCCATTGTAATATTTTACTACCATATTTGCAGCGGCCGGACCACAGGTATAATGAGTGATTTGCTGCGTAGTGGCAAATTTCGGCAAAATAGTAAGATGCTCGTCAGATTGCATATTATAAAAATCAGGATGTTTAAAATAGGGTGAATCCTTGATATCGTGTTTGCCTACGAATTGTGCGGCACCGGCTGCAGGTGTGCTTCCGGGAGTGCCGATGGGCATAGGGGATTGCTGCAAAAGATAATTAAGGCCGCCAAAAATGACTATCAGGCAAACAATGGCCAGTAAAATGCGTTTTGTTTTCATAGCTGCTCTCCTAAACTGAGTGTAGTTTTACGCTTAAGATGCTTATTGACTGCTGTGAGCAAAGCTTCTTTTTCGTTGGGAAGATTGCCGGATTGGATGCGTTCCAACAGATAGAATAAAATATTTTTGATTTCGGACTGGTGAACAAGCTCCAACAGCTCGCGTCCGCCGATGGCAAGATCCTTGGTGCATACAGGCATGCGTGTGCGTACCAGCTCCACAACCTGACGGCCTAAAAGGCGACCTTCGGCCATCAGCTGCTCGTTTTCGCGGGCGTGGGTTGCTCCCATATCCGCAAGAAAAACCTCGACCAGCAGACTGTAGGCTTGTGTCAGCTCTGCCTGCGTGCGAAAACCGGAGTTGGCGGCTTCGCTGCGCACCCAGCGCAGCAGGGTGCGCTCACCGGTGAGCAGCATAGGCGCGAAGCGCATATGCTGCGCTACCAGCCAGGTAACCAAATGCACAAAGCTTTTGTTATAGCCTAGGCGTGTCAGGATAGCCTTAGACATTTTGGCGCTTTCTGCTTCGTGGCCGGGATCGCTTGGTTGTCCTTCCTTGTTCAGCTTGCGGACATTCGGCAAGCCCTTGCCAAAATCGTGCAGCACTAACGCCCAACGGATGGCTAAATCACGCGGGCTGCTGTCAATTGCCAACAGTGTGTGCTCCCAGGTGTCGTATAAATGAAAACGCGGATTTTGGTGCAGTCCTAAAAGGTGCAGCGCTTCCGGAAGAATGGGAATGACAGTATCGTTGCCGTTTTCACGGGCATGGCAGCTTGCATCTAAAAGACCTGTTGCCATCATCAGCATTAAGCCCTTGCCTGCATATTCAGATGTAAGGAGCTTTTCCAGCTCCTTGCGCACACGCTCCAACGAAAGACCGGCGCAGCGTTCAACCGGAAAGCTGTAGCCATGCGGCAGGTAGTAGGGCGTGTTCGGCGCATCGCAGGCAGGCAGTGCTTCGCAGCCTGCCTGTTTGTAAGTAAAGCCAAGCTGTGCCGCAAAGCGGCAGGCACGCAGCATACGCAGCGCATCCTCATGAAAGCGTTGCTTAGCGTCACCTACAGTGCGTAAAATCTTCTGCTGCAAATCCTGCTGACCGCCAAAGTAGTCATACAATGTGCCGTCTAGTGATAGTGCCATAGCGTTGACAGTAAAATCACGGCGGCTCAAATCCTCGCGCAGACTGCTGCAAAACCAGGTTGCGGCAGGGCGATGCATGTCGTCATCGTTATAGCGTTCGCCGCGGAAGGTTGTTACTTCGGTAGCAACGCCGTTGATAACAATGACTACGCAGCCGAAATTGTGACCTAATTGGTCAACAGTTTTCCAATCATGTTGCTTGCAAACTGCCAACACCTGCTCAGGCAGAGCATTGGTGGTGATATCGTAATCATCCGGTGACTTGCCCAAAAGCAGGTCACGCACAGCGCCGCCGACGAGATAGGCTTCATAGCCGGCAGCATTCAAAGCAGACAGTATTTTTTTTGTATAACTGGGAAAAAATAAATCAGGCATTTTACAAATCTCCTGCCGGCTTAGTATTCTATACCGTCATCCTTGAGCCGGTATTCTACATTAATACCGAAATATTCCCAAAGAATTTCCTTAAGCTCGGCACCGGTGTTAATTTTATAGCGGTATTTTACGCGACCACCGAGGTAAAATTTCAAATAGTTGCCGCGAACGGTAATATTGCAGTCCTCGCGGAAAATAGACAGCTTTTTGCTTTTGATAAATGGTGAGTCGGGATGAGCGTCACACCAGAAGCTGGCGGTAATAAAATCCTTGTCAATCTGAGGTTCTTCGGTAAAGCCAAAGAGGCGCTTCCAGATTTTGCCGCGTTCCTTCTGCCAGAGCAGCCAACCCCAAAATTCACTGCGGGTGAATTTGTATTGGCTGATGCCGTCGCTTTGAATTAGGCCTTCAACAATTTCCAGTGGTACACGCGGACTTTCGCTGTTCACGCCGACGTCGGTCAGATAACGCTTTTCACCTAAAGCTACACACATTACGCGGTGGCGGCGCAGTTGATAGGTTTCCATTTTATCGATAAAGCGGGCGGAATAGCTGGTTACATTAAAGCCCAGGGATTCCAAAAGCCAGTTGTAAAGTCCGTTCAGCTCAAAGCAGATGCCGCCGCGGTTGTGCATGATAACTTTATTGAACATATCCTGTCTTTTGAGCGAGGTAATTTTGCCGTTAAGACAGTCAAAATTTTCATAGGGGATATATTTGAGGTGCGCGTCCTGCAATTTAGTCAGGGTTGCTAAATTAACAGCCGGCTCGAAATCGTTGAGCTGCAGCTTGCGCAGGTATTGTTGTATTTGCAGCTTCTTCATCGGCCGTCCGTTGATATCTGCATAATTTGGCAAAGCAATCATCTCCATAATGTAATTTTCACAGCGTCGTTATAGCTATGAAAATTCTCTAATCTTCTCTCAATTATTTATTGTAACATTTATTTTGCAGGAAATAAACTATTTTGCTTTAAAGAGTGGGAATAGCATAGTCTATATCTGCACAGAGGCGACAATAAAAAGACTATTCCTGTATGGAATAATTTTAATGCCAAACAAGAATAAGATAAACAAAACTACCGTTTTACAAAGTAATTCCTAAGTGTTATTATATAAATGGCAATTCTGTTATATTTAATATTCCCGTTGTTACACTCTCAAATACACTATCAAATAAATTTTTTGGAGGTTTCCGATGGCTCTGTTATCCTTGGGTTTTTTACTGCTGGCGATAATGCTAGGTTTTATCCGTAAAATGAATACGGGTCTTTTGTGCATAGCTTTTGCCTTGCTTTTGGGACGTATGGCAGGCATCAGTGATGCGGAAATTATTAAAGGCTTCAATGCTTCTTTGTTTCTGATGCTTTTGGGTGTAACTTATTTGTTCAGTTTGGCACAGATTAACGGCAGTCTGGATTTACTGGCACAAAAAGTTATTTCCTTGGCAGGTAAGCGTGTTTACCTGATTCCGATCATCATTTATGTATTCTCGATTATACTTGCTGCGCTTGGTCCCGGATCTGTACCGACTATGGCTATAATGATGGTTTTTTCCATGTCCTTGGCAGCAGAAATGAAAATCAGTCCTGTGCTGCTTTCAACCTTAACTGTTTTGGGTTCTTGCGCCGGTGGTTTATCACCGCTTGCTGCTACCGGCATTATCGGTGCGAATCTGTGCGCAGAGTTTGGCTTAACCGGTATTGAAAATGATTTTCTTATGAATGGTATTCTTTCATTTACTATTTATGCCGTTATTATCTATATTTTGTTGGGAGGCTATAAGCTGCGTTCTGCTGCTGTGGAGCAGAAAAAAGAAGTTCCCTGCTTTAACAAAAGGCAGCTGACGACTATTGCCGGTATTGTAGTAATGGTGCTTATGGTTATGCTTTTGCGTATTAATGTCGGATTGGTCAGCTTTGCAGTTGCTGCGGTATTGTCCTTTTTACGTGTTTCCGATGAGAGCAAAGCCATCAGGCACATTCCTTGGAATACGCTGCTGCTGATTACCGGTGTCGGTGTTTTGATGAAGCTGATTATAGATCTTGGCGGTATTGAGGTGCTTTCCAATGTGCTTGTTTCGCTGATGAGTGCTAAAAGTGCTGCCGCTGTTATGGGACTTACCTCCGGTATTATGAGCTGGTTCAGCTCAAGCAGCGGTGTTGTTATGCCTACGCTGCTGCCGACTGTGCCGCATGTTGCCCAGCAGCTTGGCGGGGTGAATGAGTTCGAATTGGCTTCCTCGATTACAACGATTTCACATGTCGCTGCCATCAGTCCGCTTTCTACAGGCGGTGCGTTGGCGCTAGCAGCTTATGCTTCGGCCGCTAATGCTAATCAGAAGCAGCAGCAGAATCTGTTTATGAAAATGTTCGGCGTTTCTGCGCTGGGCGTTTCCGTGTTGTGTGTTTTCTCTTATTTCGGCATGTTCCATTGGCTACTGTGAGGTAAAAATTTTATAATAATCTTTTGGTCTTCGTGCATATTTAGATATGTGCGAAGACTTTTTTTGGGACAATTATTTTAAATTTATTGCAGCGTGCATTAATTAACGAATTAGGGTTAAACGTACGTTGATTGTAATAATCAAAAAAATGTAACTTTATCTTGGATAGTTGCACTTTTGAGTGGAATTGTGTTATACTTGATTGTACTTGTACAACACATCTGATTTTTTTATTGTTTGAGGGGAGATAAAATGTTGTGTTTGGGAACATTTATTAATGTCGCCAGTATTCTTGCCGCAGGCTTTATCGGTAATTTTACAGGCAAGCTTTTTAAAGCAAATCAGCAAGAAGCGTTGAATAAAGCTTGCGGCGTGAGCATTCTTTTTATTGCAATTGCCGGAGCTATGGAAGGCATGCTGAAAATTAATAATAGCAATATAGTCAGCGGTAAGGCTATGCTTGTTGTTCTCTGCTTGGCGATTGGGACAGTGATTGGAGAAATCATGGGCATAGAGCGAGGCTTTGAAAATTTTGGCACATGGTTGAAACGCAAAACCGGCAACAGTGGTGATGTGCAATTTATTAACGCTTTTGTCAACGCTTCGCTGACAGTTTCTATTGGCGCAATGGCAATTGTGGGTTCGATTCAAGACGGACTGATGAATGATTATTCTACGCTGGCGATAAAGTCAGTGTTGGATTTTGTCATTATTATGGTTATGACTTCTTCCATGGGCAAAGGCTGCGCTTTCTCTGCTTTGCCTGTATTTGTGTTTGAAGGTAGTATGACTTTGCTGGCACGATTGTTGGCGCCGGTGATGACGGCGACGGCACTTGCTTATTTGTCGCTTGTCGGTTCGATTTTAATTTTTTGTATTGGTGTAAATCTCATTTGGGGTCAGAAATTTAATGTGGCGAATATGCTGCCGGCGGTTTTGCTGGCAGTTGTTGCGGCGTATCTGCCATGGGGATTATAAGAAATAATTTTCACTTAAGTTTTTCAAGGAAAGTGTATATGTTTTGCCGAATTAAGATGTTGGGAGCGTTTACTGAGTTTAAACCGGAAAGAACATTATCATTTTTTATATTTTTATTGATAACGATATCAATTTTTCTAATCTTTTGCAGTGTGTATTAATCAACGAATTAGGATTAAACGCACGTTGATTATAGTAAAAAAGCCGCCGGTTCGGAGAAAAATCTCCGGAGCCGGCGGTTTTTTGTGTGCCTTACGGCACCATGACAAATTCTACGATAAACACTACTGCGCAGCAGCAGCAAGCCACATGAAAAAGGCTCATGCCGCGCCAAGCGGTGGCAACGCCGACGCCTAGGGCAAGCGCACCTGCAGCAGGTGTCTGCGTTTCCTGCAGGATAGCAGGAAAGGTCATTACTGCGAGCGTCGTGTAGGGGACATAATATAAAAAGGAACGGATGAAGGGATTTTTGATTTCCTTTCGGATGAGTGTTAGCGGAAGCATGCGGATAGCGTAGGTAACAATTGCCATGACTGCAATATAAATATAAATATTGTGTTCCATCTGCTAATCCTCCTTTTGCTGGGACTGTACCGGCCTGAACCAGGCTGCAGTCGTTGCGATGACTACAGTGAGGATAATGGTACGCGTACCGCCGGTAAGCTGCGCCAACGGCTCCATGTATGTTGCTGCGAAGCTGGCGATGAAGCTTGTGATTACAACAGTTAAAATGATACGGCTTTCGCGTGCAGGGGGCATGATGATAGCAAGGAACATGCCAAACAGTGCTACACTAAGTGCGCTGACAATGCGTTCTGGCAGCGCTGCACCGGCGATAATGCCGCAGGCTGTGCCAATCGACCAGCCAGGAATTGCTACGGCCATGCCGCCATAGTAATAGTATGGATTTAAAACACCGGGACGGGAGATAGCAATCCCGAAAAGCTCATCCGTTACAGCGAAGGCCATAGCCAGACGATGTATAAAGCCTTGCGCTGTACTGAGCCTTTGGCTCAGCGCGCAGCTCATCAGCATGTAGCGTGCATTGGCGATAAGGGTTACCAGTGCTATTTCGGTATAGCTGGCGTTTTGACCTATGAGGGTAATGGCGGCGAATTCACCGGCTGAAGTGTTGTTGAGCAGGCTTGTCAGAAAGCCTTGGAATACAGAAAGCCCGGATGTGCGGCAAATAATTCCCAGAGAAAAGGCTACGGCAAAATACCCCAATCCTATGGGGATACCATCGTGCAAGCCTTGGCGGAAGGCCGCAGTATTGCTTGAAATACTATTAGTATACACGTAATCTGTATTTTTAACTGAAGTTTGCATCATAATACACCACGACAATCGTAAAAAAATCCAAAAAACAAAAAAATCAAAATATAACAGTGCCAAGTGTTGGAAATTATACCCGTAAGCCCCAAACGGAAGGCTTACGGGTATAAATGCTTTGGTAAACGCTGAGGGGATGGCGTTATACCTAGAATGTTTATTTCAGCAGCTCCTGAGCAACCAGGTGGCCCATTTCAGAGGTGGAAACCTTCTTCAGACCTTCTGCATAAAGGTCCGGAGTGCGGTAGCCCTGTTCCATGACTGCGTCAACAGCTGCTTCTATTGCGTCTGCTGCTTCATTTTGGTTCAGGGAGTAACGCAACATCATAGCAACACTGAGGATGGTTGCCATCGGGTTAGCGATGCCCTGGCCGGCAATGTCCGGTGCGCTGCCGTGGATAGGCTCGTACATACCGGTGCCGTCGCCGAGGCTGGCGCTCGGAAGCAGGCCGATGCTGCCTGCAATCGTGCTGGCTTCGTCACTGAGGATATCGCCAAAGATATTGTTGGTCAAGATAACGTCGAACTGCTTAGGATTCAGCACTAACTGCATAGCGCAGTTGTCAACATAGAAGTTGTTCAGCTCGATTTCAGGATAATCCTTTGCCTGCATTTCGGCAACGATTTTTCGCCACATACGGCTGGAGCCCAATACATTGGCTTTATCAACGCTGGTTACTTTACCGCGGCGTTTTTTGGCAGCTTCAAAAGCAAAGCGGGCAATGCGTTCTACCTCCGGACGGGTGTAAAGCTCAATATCGCTTGCTTCCTCAATGCCGTCAGCGTTGAGGTGCGCTTCGTTGTGTTCACCGAAGTAAATGCCGCCGGTAAGCTCGCGTACGATTAACAGGTCGGCACCTTCGGCACGTTCCGTTTTCAGCGGAGAAAGATGCGCGGTGAATTTGGAAACGGTCATCGGGCGCAGGTTGCAATACAGGCCCAAAGCTTTGCGGATACCAAGCAGGCCTTTTTCCGGACGGATATCCGGAGCAACATTATCCCATTTCGGTCCGCCGACAGCACCGAGCAGCACAGCGTCAGCAGCCTTAGCGCTGGCAATGGTTGCTTCCGGCAGGGGAACGCCGGTTGCATCGATTGCGCAGCCGCCGATGAGCTGCTTGTCATATTCAATTTCAAAGCCGAATTTTTTGGCAGCAGCGTCGAGAACCTCTACAGCTGCATCAACTATTTCTACACCAATGCCGTCACCTGGCAGTAAGCAAATCTTCATTATTTGTTTTCTCCTTTAATATAATTAATCAGGCCGCCGCAGTCTGCGATATGCTGGATGAATTCCGGCAGCGGTTTTGTTTTGATCGTAATATTTTTGTTGAGGATTTTGATTTCACCCTTGTTTACATCAACGTCGATTTCATCTCCGGGTTCAATCTTTTCTACGTCGGCGCCTATTTCCAGCACCGGCAGGCCGATGTTGATAGCATTACGGTAGAATATACGGGCAAAGCTGTCTGCTACAATGCATTTGATGCCCTTAACCTTTAATACTACCGGGGCATGCTCACGGGAGGAGCCGCAGCCGAAGTTTTTGCCTGCTACGATGTAATCGCCGGGTTGTACGTTGGCTGCGAAGTTAATTTCCAGGTTTTCCTTCGCATCCTCCATAGCGTGCTCTGCTAATTCCTTGAAATCGGCAATGTTCAGATATCTTGCCGGGATAATAACGTCTGTATCGATGTGGTCGCCGTAACGCCAAACTTTGCTCATTTTACTACCTCCTCAGGGCTGGTGATATAACCGGTGATGGCACTGGCTGCAGCGGTATAGGGGCTTGCCAGATAAACCTCGCTGTCGACATGGCCCATGCGGCCGCGGAAGTTACGGTTGGTGGTGGAAACAGCGCGCTCGCCTGCAGCGAGGATGCCCATGTAACCGCCCAGGCAGGGACCGCAGGTCGGAGTGGAAACGGCAGCGCCGGCATCAATAAAGGTATCAATGTAACCGCGGTGCATAGCCTCCTGATAAATCTGCTGGGTTGCCGGGATGATAATCATACGCACATGGTCGCATACCTTGTGGCCTTTGAGAATTTCGGCAGCCTGTTCAAGATCCTCCAGACGGCCGTTGGTGCAGGAGCCGATGACAACCTGGTCGATTTTGATTGCATGACCTTCCTTGGCAGGATGTGTGTTTTCCGGCAGATGCGGGTAAGCAACAACAGGAACAAGCTCGTCGAGCTTAATATCGAGTACGCGGGCATATTCAGCGTCTTCGTCGGCAGTAACTGCTTCCCATTCACGGGTTACGCCGCGTTCCTTTAAGAATTCAATGGTTTTTTCATCAACGGGGAAAATACCGTTTTTGCCGCCGGCCTCAATAGCCATGTTGCAGATAGTCAGACGGTCGGCCATAGAAAGCTCGCTGACGCCTTCGCCGGTGAATTCCAAAGATTGGTAACGGGCGCCGTCAACGCCAATCATACCGATGATGGTCAGGATGATGTCCTTGCCTTTAACATATTTCGGCAACTTGCCGGTCAGGTTAACCTTGATAGCCTGCGGAACCTTGAACCAGGAGGTGCCGCTGGCCATGGCGCAGCCGATATCGGTTTGGCCCATGCCGGTGCTAAGAGCATTGAGTGCGCCGTAGGTACAAGTGTGGGAATCGGCACCGATGATGATTTCGCCGGGAGCAACAAGGCCTTTATCCGGCAGCAGTGCATGCTCGATACCCATCTGGCCTACTTCAAAGTAGTTTTTGATTTCGTGCTTGCGGGCGAAGTCACGCATACGCTTGCACATGGTTGCGGATTTGATATCCTTGCAGGGGGAGAAATGGTCCGGAACCAGAGCAATTTTGTTTTTATCAAATACCGGCTTGCCGATTTTTTCAAATTCGTTGATAGCCGGAGGACCGGTGATATCATTAGCTAATACTAAATCTACTTGAGAAACAAGCAGGTCGCCGGCACTTACGCTGTCGCGGTGAGCGTGCTTGGCTAAGATTTTTTGCGTCATTGTCATTCCCATAAGATAGTCCTTCTTTCTTTAAGGGCTGCTGATAAAGCAACCAGTGATTAATTTACATAGTTAGTAAAATAAAATAGCCCCTATCTGCGCTTGCAGATAGGGGCGAAGTTTTTTCGCGGTACCACCCTAAGTTGTACTTAATTTTCCCGATTAGCGAATCGGCAGCGTAACGTGCTGGAAGCGTCTGCTCCTACTTGGTTCAGAGAAGCTGCTCGCGGGTGAGCTTCTTTGCCTGCTTGCTGGCGGCTTGCACCATACGCCGTCTCTCTGGATGCTGGGGCAGGTAAATTTTTCCGGTCATTGCATTTTGTTCTTAAATTAAAACAAACACATCACTGTGTTCTTCACATTATCGCAACAATTTCGTGGTTTGTCAAGTGTGAAAATGAAAAAATGCCTAGAAAAACATTTAATGTGCATCTAAAATGGAAAAAAGTATTGCTGAAGTGCAAAGGAGTGTAGGGGTATAAAAAATGCTTCTTTCAGAAAATTGCCTTTTACAGAACTTTTGTCATGCAAATAAATATACATGTATACAATTTGCAATCGTAATAACGTAGTATTATAATTAAAATTACAGTCGTTGTGGTGGTCTTTAACAGAAACACTAACGGAACTGCTAATAGATTTATTGATAAAATGCTTTGAGAGGGGAATTTATTATGAATACTTCGCTGCCCAAAAAACATGGATTGTACGATCCTTGGTTTGAACACGATGCCTGCGGTGTTGGCGTAGTTGCCAATATTAAGGGCAAGAAGTCTAATAAAATTTTACGACAGGCTTTGGTGGTTCTGCATAACATGGATCATCGCGGCGGTCAGGGAGCAGATATGAACTCCGGTGACGGTGCCGGTGTACTGCTGCAGATTCCGCATAACTTTTTTGTCAAGGAATGCGCCAAACAGGACTCAGCGAAAAGCCGCAGCGTTTATATAATTACTTTAAACAGCTCTTTGCGCAGGTAACGAATCCTCCTATCGATGCTATCCGTGAGGAGGTTTTTACAGATACAACAAGCGGTATCGGTCCGGAACTGAATCTGATTGATCCACAGCCGGAAAGCTGCCACCCTGAAGGTATTTGAGGAGGTGAAGGCATAATGGGTAAGCCTACCGGATTTATGGATTACAAGCGTGCGGAGCTTGCTTTGCGTGCCCCCAAAGAAAGAATTAAGGATTGAAAGGAAATTAAGACGAGCAGCCTGCCTCATAAGGAAGCACTGCGCTGCCAGGCAGCGCGCTGTATGGATTGCGGCGTTCCCTTTTGCCATAGCGGTGTAATGATTAACCGCATGGTTTCAGGCTGTCCGCTGCACAATCTGATGCCGGAATTTAATGATCTTGTTTACCATGGGATGGATGATTATGCCTATGCCCGTCTGAATAAAACCAACAATTTTCCGGAATTTACATCTCACGTCTGCCCTGCTCCCTGCGAGGGTGCCTGCAATGCAGGATTGGTGAATAATCCTGTTACTATTCGCAACATTGAACAATATGTCATTGAAAACGCCTTTGAGCATGGGCTGGTAAAACCCAATAAGCTTGCTAAGCGCAGCGGCAAAAAGGTTGCTGTTATCGGCAGCGGACCTGCAGGCCTTGCCTGTGCCGATGAACTGAACAAGGCCGGTCACAGCGTTACCGTTTACGAGCGTGCCGACCGTGCCGGCGGTCTGCTGATGTATGGTGTTCCTAATATGAAGCTGGACAAAAAGCTGGTAGAGCGGCGTGTTAAATTGCTGGAGGACGCCGGTGTAAACTTTGTCTTAAACAGCGAAATCGGCGTAAAGCTTGCTTCCAGCACATTGCTGGAGGAATATGATGCCGTAGTGCTGTGTACCGGTGCGACAGTGCCACGTGATTTGCCTGTTGCCGGACGTGAGCTGGATGGTATTTATTTCGCTAAGGATTATCTGGAAAGCGTAACCAAGAGCCTGTTGAACAGTAATCTGGAGGACGGACTTACTATTGATGCCAAGGATAAGGATGTTGTCATCATCGGCGGCGGTGATACCGGTAACGATTGCATGGCAACCGTTATCCGTCAGGGCTGCCGCAGCGTGCATCAGCTGTAAATCAATCCCTGTCTGCCGCACAGCCGCACAGCGGATAATCCCTGGCCGCAGTTCCCGCGTATTTTTAAAACGGATTACGGTCAGGAGGAGGCTATTCATAAATTTAAACAGGATCCGCGCGAATTCTGCATTACAACTAAAGAATTCATAGGTGAGGATGGCAAGGTAAGCGGTCTGCACTTGTGCCAAAATGAATGGAAGCAGATAAACGGACGCTTGGTGCCGGCAGATATCCCCGATACAGAACATGTTGTACCGGCACAGCTGGTGCTTCTGGCTATGGGCTTTGTGGGCAGCGAAGAGCGACTGTTTGAGGAATTCAAGCTGGCGCAGGCACCTAACGGCAGCATAGCGGCTGATGACAGCAGCTATGCGACCAGCGTACCCGGTGTTTTCGCAGCCGGTGACGCACGTCGCGGACAGAGCCTGGTGATGTGGGCTATTGCCGAAGGGCGTGGCGCCGCACATGCGGTTGATAAATTTTTGCGTAAGTAAGCTATAAGATTCTCCTTTCCTTTTATAAACGGGATTGCAGCTTTTGTGTATATAAAAAAAGCTGCAGGCACATTTTTTATTAGCTGTAGCCTTGAAATAGGTAACGGCTACAGCTAACGCATCATCTGCGTCATGTAAATCAGAAGTGAAATCTTCGCAAACTCAAAGCTTTTCTGCGGATTTGATTGTTACCACGTTGCACTTTCCCTGCAAGATAAGCTATAATATAGATAAATATACCTAGCAATAGCTAAATTTAAGATACAGGAGAAAACAAAATGTTTATTGACAGAGCGAGAATTTATGTAGAAGCAGGCGATGGCGGCGACGGCATGAGCAGCTTCCGTAGAGAAAAATTTGTAGAAAAGGGTGGCCCGAACGGCGGTAACGGCGGTCGCGGCGGTGATGTTGTCCTGATTGCGGACAAAAATCTCAATACCCTGATTGATTTCCGTTACAAGAGAAAATATGTTGCCAAGCGCGGCGGCCAGGGCGGTACTAAAAACTGCACTGGTGTACGCGCCGATACTGTTTTCGTGAAGGTGCCGATGGGAACCTTGGTACGTGACGACGCTACCGGCGCCGTTATGGCAGACCTTGTTGAGGACGGCCAGACTTATACGGCTGCTAAAGGCGGCCGCGGCGGCAAGGGCAATGCCTGCTACGTTACCAGCACCAACCGTGCTCCGACCTTTGCTGAAAAGGGCGAACCAGGTGAAAACCGTTGGCTGAAGCTGGAGCTGAAGCTGTTGGCTGACGTTGGCCTGGTAGGCTATCCCAGCGTAGGCAAATCCAGCATTATCGCACAGGTGAGCGCTGCCCGCCCCGAAATTGCTGCCTACCATTTTACAACGCTGTCCCCGGTTTTAGGTGTGGTACGCTTGGATGAGGAGCGCAGCTTTGTGCTGGCGGATATCCCCGGTTTGATTGAAGGTGCGCATGAGGGTGTAGGCCTTGGTCATGACTTCTTGCGTCACGTAGAGCGTACTAAGGTACTGCTGCATGTTGTTGACGTTGCAGGCGTTGACGGCCGTGATCCGATTGAGGATTTTGACAAAATCAATACAGAGCTGGCAGAATACAGCGAGCGTCTGGCACGTCGTAAGCAACTGGTTGTTGCCAACAAAATGGACCTGCCGGAAGCGCAGGAAAACTTTGAGCGCTTAAAGGAATACGTTGAAGCTAAAGGCTACGAAATCTGTAAGGCAAGTGCTGCTACTGGCGAAGGCTTGCGTGAGCTGATGTTTAAGGCTTACGACCTGCTGCTGCAATATGTTCCGGAAGAGGATGAAGAAGACCTGGCACGCTTTGACGAAATTGATCCGGACAGCTATGAAATTGTTGTCGGCAATGATACCGACTGGGAGGTTCGCGGCAAGAACATCGAGCGTCTTGTTGCCATGACTAACTTTGATAATGATGAGGCACTTTACCGCTTCCAGCTTATCTGGAAACGTCTTGGTATTGATGAGGCGCTGAAGGAGAGAGGCGTACAGGAAGGTCAGAGTGTGCGTATTAGGGATATGGTTTTCGACTACAAAGAGTGAGACTGCGGATAACGCACCGTCTGCGTCATGAAATTTACTTGACGTACGAGGAGTACGCCATCGTAAATTTCATTTAGCATCCGGCACATTCTCCACAGTCTCTAAAAAGCAAGTGTGCGGATAACGTGCTATCTGCGTCATGAAATTTCCTCGACGTACAAGGAGTACGCCGTCGTCCGTTTCATTTAGCATCCGACACATTCTCTGCGACCTTGGCGAACGAGATTTATTGCGGATAACGTACAAAAAAATAGAACTGCAGGTGAGGGGAAATGTTGAACAATGAAGTAAGCCGTGAGGCTTTAAAAAAGGCTAAGCGTATTGTAATTAAGGTTGGTACGAGTACGATTACCTATGCCAACGGCAAGCGCAATTTTAGTCAGATTGATCGTCTGGCGCGTGAAATCAGCGATTTGCAGAATCAGGGCAAGGAAATGATTCTGGTAACCAGCGGTGCCGTGGCTGTGGGCGTGGACCGCATGGGCTTGCCCGGAAAACCCAAAACTATTCCCGGCAAGCAGGCCGCTGCTGCCGTAGGCCAGGGCGTTCTGATGCACACCTACGAAAAATTCTTTGCCGATTACGGTCAGATCGTGGCGCAGGTGCTGATTACCAAAACAGAGGCTATTGACCGCCACCGTTATACCAATACGCGTAATACATTTATGGAGCTGATGCGTCAGCGTGTTATCCCTATCGTCAACGAAAATGACGTTGTGGCACTTGATGAGTTGAAAATCGGCGATAACGATAATATGTCTGCCCTTGTTGCAGGCATTGTGGATGCTGACCTTGTTATCATCCTTTCCGATGTTGATGGCTTGTATACCGCTAATCCGCAAACGCATCCCGATGCTGTTATTGTGCCTGAGGTTGCGGAAATTACTCCGGAGATTGAGGCAAGTGCCGGCGGTGTCGGCTCTTCCCGTGGTACAGGCGGTATGGCGACTAAGATTCAGGCTGCCAAGGCTGCGACAAGCAGCGGTATTCATCTGGTAATTGCCAGCGGTACCGAAAAGAATGCCATTACCCGTGTGCTGCAGGGTGAAGAGCTGGGAACCTTGTTCGTGAGCCGTGAAAACCGTCTGCAGTTCCGCAAGCGCTGGCTGGCCTTTGGTGCCAAGATTGCCGGCAGTATTGTTGTGGATGATGGCTGTGCTAAGGCTATTCGCAAGGCCGGCGGCTGTAGTATTCTGCCGGCAGGTGTGTTTGCCGTGCAGGGTGAATTTTTGCCGGGCAGTACGGTGAGCGTTATTGATAAGGATGCGCATGAGCTGGCGCGTGGTTTAGTGCATTATTCTTCTGCCGAGCTGGAGCAGATTAAGGGTTGCAATTCCGGCGAGATTGCAAATATTCTGGGACATAAAAATTTTGATGAGGTTATCCACCGCGATGACCTGGTTATTTTATAAGGCAGGGTGAGGATTATGGCAACGTATGAATTGGTGAAGGCTAAGGCGCAGGCTGCAAAGCAGGCTGCAGCAAAGCTTGCCGTTACTTCTACCGCAGTTAAGAATGCGGCACTTTTGGCGATGGCTGCTGCGCTTGAGGCACAACAGTCTGAAATTTTAGCTGCGAATGAGCGTGATATGACTGCTGCTGCAGCCAAGGGCATGAAAAGCTCAATGCTGGACCGTCTGAAGCTGACTGCCGAGCGCATCAGCGGTATGGCTGACGGCCTGCGTCAGGTAGCAGGCCTGGCTGATCCTGTTGGTAATGTTATTGACGGTAAAACCTTGCCTAACGGTCTGCATGTTACTAAAATTCGCGTTCCCTTGGGCGTTATCGGTATTATTTACGAGGCACGTCCCAACGTTACGGCGGATGCCGCAGGCCTTTGTCTGAAATCCGGCAATGCTGTTATCCTTAAGGGAGGCAGTGAGGCTATGGAGTCCAATAAAACTGTTGCTGCGATTTTGGCGCAGGCTGCGGAGGGTGCAGGCATTCCTGCGGGCTCTATTCAGTTTATTGATACCAGTGACAGACAGGCTGTGCAGGATTTAATCCATATGAATGGCCTTGTCGACGTGGTTATTCCTCGCGGCGGTGCCGGGCTGATTCAGGCGGTGGTGCGTAATGCCAGCGTGCCGGTTATCGAAACAGGTGCGGGCGTATGCCATACATATGTTGACAAGGATGCCGACGTGGAGATGGCTATGAAAATTGCTTTCAATGCCAAGGTGCAGCGTCCTTCTGTATGCAATGCAATGGAAACACTGCTGGTGCATAAGGATATTGCGGATAAATTCCTGCCGATGATGCTGATGATGTATAATTCCTCTGCCGTAGAAATACGCGGTGACGAGGCTGTGCAGGAGTACAGCGGTCAGGTGCATCCGGCAACGGAAGAAGACTGGTCTACGGAATACGGCGATTTGCGCCTTTCCGTCAAGATTGTGGACAGCATTGAGGAGGCCATGGCTCATATTGCTAAATACGGCACCGGTCACAGCGAATGTATTGTTACAGATAATTATCAGGCGGCACAGCTTTTCCAATATACCGTGGACGCTGCTGCTGTTTACGTCAATGCCTCTACCCGCTTTACCGACGGCAACGAATTCGGCTTCGGTGCGGAAATCGGCATCAGCACACAAAAGCTGCATGCCCGCGGACCTATGGCGCTGCCGGAGCTTACGAGTACGAAGTATCTGATTAACGGTAACGGTCAGGTGCGCAAATAAGCTCATATGTAACGGTGTTGCTGAATGGTTAGCAATGAAAAACCTCAGGAATGATAGATGTTACTTAAGGCTGACGTAATATCAGATGCTATATTTAATAAAGCATAATACTTACTGAAACCCGCTTCAATGGCATAAGCCGGCGAAGCGGTGTTTTGCTTTTGCATGAAAGCTGTCTGATGCAGGTAAAATTCACATTTTTGCACTGATTTTTATTGTTTGAGGTATATGCTTTAAGTGTAAAATTTGATATAATTAATTGGATAAGATTGCTTTGTTGCTATTGCACAATTTAGGAAGCTGGAGGGAACTCTTTTGGAAGAATTGTATCGTGAAGAATCTGGAACAAGTACGCAAAGAAAAATCTTTGCAGTGATTGCCTTGCTGATGATTGCGAGCCTTTATTGGCATGAATGGACCTGGCTGCAGGAACATAGACGCTTTGATATGTTAGGTTGGGGTATGGATACCGTACTTTTAGCTCTGTGGATTTGGCGCGTAGCCTTTGGCTATACTCTGATACTCTACAAGGATATGAAGCTTGAGGTAATCAGCCACGGCTTAGGCTTTATTAAACGCAGTTATGTTGTTGACCTGACCCGTACAGAAAGCTTTACCGATAAATATGTAAAGAGCTTTTTCCGTAAAACAGCGATTAAGCATTACATCCATCGCTATAATTCACTTGATGAAAATCCGCAGCGCTTGCTGGTATTTACCGAAGGCAAGAAAAATAAGCTGGCGGGTTTGCTGTTTAAATCCAGTGATGAGTTTGTCC